>Ga0180430_10000041_pt1 | contig 146088 bp, 114 predicted proteins | sample SS_ome_9_FD_132999 | JGI IMG/M metagenome (GOLD analysis project Ga0180430, IMG submission 132999) | Hypersaline lake sediment archaeal communities from the Salton Sea, California, USA - SS_1_S_2 metaG | ecosystem: Environmental > Aquatic > Non-marine Saline and Alkaline > Hypersaline >...
GTCAGCAGGTGAGTTTTGTGAATCAGGTTTCACACGAGTTAAAGACGCCGCTCACCAACATCCGACTGTACGCGGAACTGCTCGACAAAGACCTGGACAAAGTCGCCGCCGAAACCAGTCAACCGATTCGCAAACGGCTGGACGTCATCCTGGCGGAAGGCCAGCGGCTGAGCCGACTCATTGGGAACGTGCTGACGGTGGCTCGCGAGAATCGTGATTCATTGCAGATTAACCGTGTCATGTGTATGCCTGACGACATCATTCAGCAGGTGCTGAAACACTTTGAGCCGGCACTGTCGTCGCTCAACATGCAGATTGAGACGGACCTGAATGCCACAGAACAGACGAATCTGGATTCAGATTTTCTGGAGCAGATTCTGGGGAACCTGATTAGTAACGTCGAAAAGTACGCGTCCGGCAGCGAGTCCCTCAGCGTTCGCAGTCGGCTCAGTGGTGACGATCTCATCATTGATGTCATCGATCACGGTCCCGGTATTCCGGCATCCGAAAGAGACCGTGTTTTCGAACCATTCGTGCGGGTATCACAGGACATCAGCAGTGCTGCGGGGACAGGGATTGGTCTTTCGATCTGCCGAAAACTAGCTCAGGAGCATGGTGGTGACGTCAGAATTATCGCCAGCAGATCCGGTTGTCATTTCGAAGTCACGCTGAATGTCGGAACATGAATCTTCCAGGAATACCGGCGGCATGCCGCCGTATTTCGATTGGCTGTAGTGATGGCCAGACGATACTCTTCTGAGCATCATGATTGGATCCGGGCTTGTTCGTCGTCGTCGTGTGTTTCGGACTCAGCGACCGCCATCGGTTGTTGTGACGGATTCTGCGTACGAATTTGTGCCGCCTCATCGAGGTGATCGCTGGCCGCGAATACTAAGCTTCCTCACGCCCCGTTTTCTGAATACACGGTACGGCGTCACAGGGGTTGAAGTTCGTGGCGAAGAAAAGCTGCGTGAACTTCGCCAGTCCGGGCACAGTGTTCTGCTGACGCCCAATCATAGCCGCATGGCTGACCCGGTCGTGTTGCTGCAGATGGCACGACGTCTGCAGCATTCGCTGTTCATTATGGCCAGCTCGCACTTATTTCACGGCAATCGACTGATGTCGTTCACGATGCGCCGAGTCGGAGCGTTCAGCGTTTATCGGGAAGGAGTCGATCGACAGGCGGTGAAGACGGCGATTGACATTCTGACCGAAGCTCAGCGTCCTCTGGTAATCTTTCCGGAAGGAGCACTCAGCCAGGCGAACGATCACCTGTGTGCATTGATGGACGGCGTGTCTTTGATCGCTCGTTCGGCTCAACGAAAACTCGAAGCCGATACAGCGGGAACATCGCCGAATCGCCGCGTCGTCGTGCTTCCGGTCGGAATCAAATATCTGTATCAGGGAAACGTCGATGCCACGGCATCGCCCATTCTGGCCGACATCGAAGAACGTCTGTTGTGGGGAGCTCAGCGAGACCGACCACTCATGGAACGCGTTAAACGAGTTGGCAGCGCTTTGCTGAGTCTCAAAGAGATCGAGTACCTTGGACAACCTCAGTCAGGAACCCTTGAGGACCGCCAGGACCGACTGATCGATGGGGTGTTGGCTCCGATCGAGGAAGAATGGCTGACGGCAAACCGTGCGAGTTCGGTGTTTGCACGTGTACGGGATCTGAGACGAGAGATCATTCCGGAAATGATTGACGGCGGGCTGGCTCAGGAAGAGATATCTCGCCGCTGGAAACAACTCAGCGACATGGAACTGGCTCAGGCAATCAGCGCGTTTCCTCCGGAGTACATTGCGTCCCGCCCGACGGTGGACAGAATCCTGGAGACGGTCGAACGTTTTGCGGAGAACCTGACCGGAAGAGAACAGACTCACCGACCTCTTCGAGCAATTGTGCAGATTGGCGATCCGATCGACGTCGAAGGCCGACGAGCTCGCGGGACTGATTCGGACCCGTTGATTGCCGCGATCGCAGATCAGCTCAAGACAATGCTGAAATCACTCGCCCAGGAATCGAAGATCTATATGCCACCGTTACGAAAACAGATCAGCGTTCCATCTTCGGAAGTTCACTGAACTGCGGTTCTCGCTGTTCTGCGCCTGCCTGGATCGCTTCCTGGATTTCCTGAGGGATCAGCATGCTGGCGTTCCACACACCAATATGATCCAACGCGGCTGTTGTCGTATTGTCACGAGCATACGTGATGGCTCGTTTGCAGCCATAGATTGCGAGTGGCGGCTTTGACGCGATTTCTGCAGCGACTTCCATCACGCCGGACAACAACGCATCGTGATCCGGGAAGACATTGTTAATGAGGCCGAAGGATTTCGCTTCATCAGCCGACATCTGCCGGCCGGTATAGGCCAGTTCACGAGCCAATCCCTCCGGAATGAGATTGGTGATGCGCGGGAACGTGCCGACATCGGCTGTCATGCCGACATTGATCTCGTAGATCGTCAGGAATGCGTCGGACGTGGCGTAACGCAGATCGCAAGCGGTCACCAGGTCGACAGCTCCACCAATACATCCTCCCTGAATGGCCGCGATCACGGGAATGCGGCATTCTTCCAATGCCGTGAACGTTTGCTGCAGCTGACTGACTTTCGCTATGAAGGCCGCGCCGTGTTGCGCATGATTACGATCCTGTCGACCAATGCCGTCACCGGACAGCATCTCCAGATCGATGCCAGCAGAGAAATGAGGCCCCGTTGACGAAATCACGATTACGCGTGCTTTGGCATTGGCATCGATGTCTTTCACGATTGCCGGAAGGTCAGTCCAGAACGATGCACACATACTGTTGCGCTTATCAGGACGATTCAGGACAATGTGCGCAATCCTGTTCTTGATTGAAACGTCGAAGCATTCCCAGGTCATCGTGAAGATCCGGAGGAGGTTGTGAACGTATCAGAGATGGCATTCTGGCATTTGATGAGCGGATTGCCAGTGCCAGTGAATCGCGATGCTTACAGGTCAAACTGTGATGCGGCGATGCGCCCTGTTTGCAGGGCTCCTTCGATCGTGGCGGTGGCAAGGTAGTCGCCGGCAAAAACGATTGGAGGAGATTGGGTTCTTTGAAAGTCGGCAGCGAGCCTGTAGCGGCCGACCTGAGGAATCGGAATTGCGTTCTTCCGCCGTACAATTCTGACAACATCTGGATGTTGAGCAGGCAAACGCACGTTGAAATGACGAAGGGCCTGCCATACGCGTTCTGCGACGATATCGTCCGATTCATTCAGTAATTGGCGGCTGAGTTCATCCAGCAGATAAACGCCAACGGTTCGATCGTCATCGGTGAGGTTGTCGCGGTCTACGATTCCCAGATCTGTCCAGGTTGCAATGCCGTGTCGATCCTGACCAACAGGCGATGCCTGAAATCCACATTCGCCAATGTCAAGTTGTCCGACTCGATACCAAACGATCATGCTGGCAGCATACTCTTGACTTTCCAGAAAGCTAAGCTGGTCGACGGACACGCCGCAGTTTGGAACCTTGTCGATGAGCTGTCTGGCCTGATGAGCCTGTGTGGCGATCACGATTCCATCAAACAACGTGTCATGTTCACCCGTGTCTGTTAACAACTGAAACTGTCCGGAAGGTGTTCTCTTGATCCCAGTGATTCCTAGGCCAATGTAGCTTGGAATGTCCTTTGTCAGTTCAACAGCCAGTTGATCCATTCCACCGCGCAACGTATAGAACTGAGCGCCCGGAGCTTCGGCCTGCAGAGCCATGAACATCGCGGCCGATGCATCTTCGCAGGAGAAGTACCAGTACGGTTCGATGGCCGAACGAATCAGATACTCATAGCTGTTGTCGCTAAGGCGCCGCCGAGCGTGATCCGCGATGGACTCATTGTCGAAGCGAGCCAGCCGCAACGGATCGTTCAGATCAAGTTGAGTCTTTCGTAGCAGGAGTCCAACGGTGGTTTGAATGAGTCTTAGCTTTTCGCGGAGGCTCAGCCAGGGAATCCGAAAAAACGAAGCGACCGACGAAATCTGCCAGGCGTAGCTCTTCTGCAAGTCATACAGAATGATCTCTCTGTCGTCACTGACGATGTGGCGACCAAGCCCGGTTTCTGCAATCAGTTCCCAGAACAGCGGGTAGAAGTTCGTAAAGAATCCGGCACCCGTGTTAATGGCCAGGTCGTTCTCGCGCCAGGTCTGACTCCGTCCGCCGAGGAAATCGTCTTTTTCGAACAGCTCAACATCGTATTCTGCCTGATGCAGGTACCAGGCAGCGCAGCATCCAGCGGCTCCTCCTCCGATGACTGCTATTCTTTCGTATTCTGCCATCGGTGATACTGTGGTTTGTTTCACCCCGGTATGTTGTCTGCCGGGAATGATCGACTACGTTGCCCTGATTCCTGATGAATCTTAGCAGCATCACCTGTGAACGACAGGATCATGATCCCTGCTGATTGGACACACTGAGCTTCGGAACGGATCGATGACTGAAACGTCTTCGAAAACAGCTGACATTGTGGCAACTCGCAATGGGACAACCGACGAGGTGCTGGATCTGTTCGATGATCTGGAGCCGGTCGACGTCGCCTTCATGATGGGACGATGGAGAGGATACGAAATCACAACCGGACATCCACAGGATGGGATCCTTGAAGTGACTCGCTGGTACGGCAAGGAGTTCGAAGACGCCGAGACCGTGCATCCGCTGCTGCATCAGAACGCGCGAGGCGATTTATTTCGAGTTCGGCCTCGTCCGACGCTGGTATACCTGAGCCTTCGACTTCCAATCCTGAAATCCAAAGCACTCCGTCCGCTGGCATTGTTGATGACGGCGCTGTTGCGGACGCGTCAAAGTCAGGCCCGCCTGCGCATGGTGGAATACCGCGGCAAGGTCAGCGCAACGATGATCTACGACAGCCTGCCCATCAACGATCACTTTCACCGGATCGACGAGAACACCGTACTGGGCTTAATGGACTTCAAAGGAATCGCGTCTCCGTTTCCTTTCGTGCTGGAACGAACAGATATTCGCTGACTGTGCGCATGCGTTGTTTCTGAATGTATGAACTGTCGTCTCTAATGCGTTTGCGTCTCTTATGCACCTTCGCGACTCTGCGTGCGGCATTGTGAGTCGATCGCAGTTCGGGTTTAGTACTGATCGCGGTCTCGGATCCAATCCACAAGTTTCGGAAACAGTTCCTCACGAGCAGCCGGGCCCCGGATTAGTTCTCCGTGCCCAAAATCCCTGCTGAATCCGTTGGCTTCGGAGCAGACCAGCCAGGTCTTGTCGTCGCTGCCGATTGCGTCGTAGATTTCCCGGCAACCAGCGATCGGGGCTGCTCGATCTCGGGCCCCGGCAACGATGACCGTTGGAATTGTCATGGCCGACAGAGCCTGCAGGTAATCCAGTCCGTCGGTCCCGTGCCATCGTTCTCGAATATTCCAGCCGGCCCACTGAGCAAGCAGGCGAGTGGGTTCATGTTCGTTCCCCAGCGGCAGGATCACTTTTGGTGTTCGGTTAAGGACCGTCGTGATGCCAATCAGCACAGTGCAGCCGAATTTGTCTCTCAGTCGCGTCGCCGCTTTGGTCGACTGGGTCCCCATTGTGACGAGGCCGGCGAATCGTGATTGCTGCTCGGGATGTCGCCCAAGGTACATCAGGGGCAGATGACCGCCTCCACTGTGAGAAAGCCAGAATACCTGCGAATGCTGTGTGTGTTCGAGGACGCAATCGACTGCGGTGGGAAGGTCGTTGAACGCCGGGAATTCACAGTTCTGTTTGGGATACGATGGAGTACTGTGTCCGTGTCCGCCCCATTCAAGCATCCAGCAGTCGAAGCCCTGATCGGCAAGAAACCTCGACATCGTACGCATGGTATCTGCGTTGGAAATACTTCCGTGCGCCACAATAATCGGTCGCCCGAACGGTTCTCGTCCGTGGACGCGGTGAAGGGCGATCCTTCCGCCGCAATGCATATCGACTAGGTGACGGGTTTCGTTCATTTCGCCGGAACCTGTGCGAATCGCAATCAGTTGACCTTGCTGTTGGTACCGTTCAGTTCGTTCAGGGCCCGATTGATGACTCGAACGCGGTACTTGCCTTTCGAATTGAAACCTTCCTGGTACTCTAACCCGGCTTCCATCTGACTGGCCACAGGGCGGGCCTGTTCATCGATTTCATCCAGAACATTGGCCGCATGCAGTCGTTCCCACTGGCTGCCGCTGACAAGTTCGTGAATCAGGACAGGCAACGCCTCGTCTGGCTTGTCCATGCGGCACAGAGCCCGAGCCGCCGCGGTTCGCACGGCTGATGACGGATCGTCCAGTAATCCAACGATCGAAGCGGAAGCAGTATCCTGAGCAGGGACACCGATATTCCCGATTCCTGTGGCCGCCCAGTAACGAATCGCACTGTCGCTGTCGTCAAGTGCCTTCAGCAGAATCGGGAGGGCGTCAATTCCTTCGGACGCGGCGGCGGCGATGGCTCCCAGCCGGTTGTTGTAAGCATCACCACCAGTCTGTCGCAGGATGGCGTACTCACTTCCGAGTTCCCTGCGACGTTCCGCGATGATGGGCTCCGGAATAAGTCCCAGGTCTTTGGTGTCCTGAACCCATTGCAGATGAGCGTTTCGCATCTTCGTCAGGACGGCTGTGAACCTGGAGTCGTTCGCGAGGTTGTTGATTTCGTGAGGATCCGCGTGGCAATCGTAAAGCTCCTCCACGGGCTTCTGTGGTGCGAACAGTCTTTCAGCAGCGGGTGGCAGTTTGCCAGCTTCGTGGAGGCGCCGGAGTTCTGCCATCGTGGCGCCCTTTTCAGGTGTGTTCATGTACTGGTAGAACGTCTTGAGTGGTTCGTAGTTGCGGATGTATCGGAAACGCTTGCTTCGCACCATTCGGATGATGTCGTAGCGTTCATCCATGCGGTCTCTGGCACCGTACACGTATTCACGAGGTTCCGGCAGATTGCGTCCGAGGAAGGGCTGTCCCTGAACATGCTTTGGCACAGGCACGCCGGCCAGATTCAGTACTGTCGGTCCGAAATCGATGGAACTTACGAGCTGATCGAGGACAGTCCCCGGTTTCGCCTGTCCCGCTGCAATGGTATTCGGTTGGCGAAACTGTTCCGGGATACGCACGATGAACGGAATATGTGTTCCCGATTCGTACAGCCAACGTTTCGCTCGAGGAAGTCCGACACCGTGATCCGACCAAAAGAAGATGATCGTGTTCTCGTAGAGCCCGTCGTCCTTTAGCTGTTGAATGAGCGTTCCGGCCCACGCATCCATGGCTGTGATGAGTTCGTAGTTTCGTTTCCAGTCGTCGCGGATCGTGGGAGTATCGGCATAGTACGGAGGCAGCGTTGTCAGTGCTGCAGGATCCTGTCGCTGCGTTGTTTTCAGATCCTGCGTAACGGACTTGTACTTTTGAGTGGAAGCGATTCCGCTCTCATGACAACCGGTGAAGTTGAACACGCTGAAGAATGGCCGTTCATCGTCGGTTCGTTTTCGCCAGTGAGCGTTGCGCGAAGAATCATCCCACGTGTCTTCCGGCGTACGAAACTGGTAGTCCTGTTTGCTGTTGTTGGAACAGTAGTAACCGGCTTCTCTGAGGTACGCCGGGAACGGGCGAATGTGTTTCGGAAGCTGCGCGGTGCATCTCATGTGATGAGTGCCCAGCGATGTCTGGTAGAGTCCCGTGATGATCCCGCTGCGGCACGGCGCACAGACTCCGGCAGTGGTGTACGCATGAGTGTAGCGAGCACCTTCAGATGCGAGTTTGTCGAGGTGCGGTGTGATCGCGTGCGGATCACCGTAGCAACCCAGATGGGCACTGATGTCTTCTGCGGACAGCCACAGAATATTCGGACGAGTCGTTTTTGCAGAAGCTTTGGCGCTGCCACTGATGAGGGATATGGCTACTGCTGCAGCAAGAAGGAATGATGTCGAATTCATGAGCAGATCTCCTCAACGACAACAGAAGTATGTTCGCGAGCAGCCTGAGCGAGGGCGTCACAGACCAGCTGCGTGTTCTGAGACAGCGTGATCCACGGATGATCGATCGCATGATTGCGAACCAGTTCGCAGAAGGCATCAATCATGTGTTCTTCCTGAGGCCGATGAGCAATCACGTGTTCTGTGGCGTTGCCATCGCTGTCGTGCGTCCAGAATCGAGGCTTGTCGGCGTGCCATGGTCGAGTGAAGTCATCGCAAACAAGGTTCTGTTTCGTTCCGGCGACTTCTACCCAGCGACGCTTGACGGTCTTGAATCCGCATTCGATGGATGCGATGCGTCCGTCGGCAAACTCAAGCCACCCATTGAACTGAGTGTCCACATCGTTGTGGTAGTCCGCACGAGCCGTGACCCGCACAGGAATCGCATCGAACAGCCATAGAGCAACTCCGGCACAGTACCAACCCAGATCCATGAGTGACCCGCCGCCGAGATCCCGTTGCATCCTGACGTTGTCCAGAGGGAATTCGTCCCATGAAAACGTGAATACGGAGTTCAACTGACGGAGTTGTCCCAGTTGTCCACTGTCGACGATGCGTTTGATTTCTGTCGCGCGCGGTGTGTGGTACCACATCACTCCGTCGAGCAGCACAACATCATGTCGACGACACACGTCAATCATGTTTCGTACTTCGGCGGCATTCATCGCGAGCGGTTTTTCGCACAGTACATGCTTACCTGCTTCGGCCGCTCGAGTCACCCATTCCAGATGCAGTGATGGAGGCAACGGAATATAGACCGCGTCGATTTCTGGATCGTGCAGTGCGGCTTCGTAGCTGTCGTACGTTTTCGGAATACTGAGATCACCGGCAAATGCGGATGCGTTCTCAGCCGACCGACTGGCCACGCCATCCAGTTCGGCTGTTTCAACGGCCTGAATACGGGGCCCGACCGTGCGAGCAATTTTTGCGGTGCCAAGGACGGCAAATCGAATGGGCTTCATCGCAGGTCGACCTTGTGAAAGGTTACGCATCCATCTGAGCGTCCGCCGCTCGGATCAGTTCATATGCTTCGACATTTGTTTCCGCCGCACGCAGGGATGACACAAAACCGGGAAGCTGCAGGAGTCGGCCGATGCGAGCCAGAATCTGCAGATGAGTGGTCGAGTCGCGGGCGAGTACCAGGAAGAACAAATCTGTCAGTGATCGCTTTGGGCCACCAAAGGGGATTCCGGATGTGGTTCGTCCGAACGCCACAACAGAGTCACTCAGCGCTTCCGGCAGTGGATTACGAGGATGAGGGATCGCGACGCCGTTGTCGAACCCGGTTGACATGACGGCCTCGCGCTGCTTGACTGCCTGGAGAACTGCAGCAGGTTCCAGAACCTGCCACGTCCGTCCCGCGACTTCAACCAGTGACTGAAGGACAGACGGCTTCGTTCCGGCGTTCAGCGGGACTTCCACAGTCTCCAGACTCAACAGCTGTGTGAGTGGCGATTTCGGGTTGAGGTCTGCGGATTGCTGAGACTTTTCCACACGAGCGAGGTCGTCTTCATCGAAATCCCGAATCTCAGATTCCAGCCACTGGGTGATTTCCAGACGGTTGAAACGCCATTCACCGGCGACCCGACGGCCTGGAATACGTCCTCGGCTGACCATCCGCTCCACCTCGCGGCGTTCGCGGCCCAGTTGGGTCATCAGTTCATCAATGGTCATGAAATCACGCGACATTGAAGTCGCCTCAAGGAAATTGGTGGATGCAGGAAACCGTGGCTGAATTCCGGAGTCTGTGATGCTTCAGCCACTGTACTCAGGTTTTGTGACGGAACTGTACAGCTTTGTGAACGAATTGCGGATCTGTTGAAATACTCTTGTTCAATAATTCACAAGCCGGGCATCATCATGCATCAAATCTGCCGCAGCGTCGTTGGTCCAGTGCTCGGACTCGCATTTGCCGCCATTGGCTATCTGCACTTTGCATCTCCTGAAGGTTTCAACGCCATTGTGCCAGCCTATCTGGGCGTTCCCTGGTTCTGGACGTATGCCAGCGGCGTGTTGGAAATCGCCTTCGGACTTGGTATGGCGATTCCGTCAGTTCGACCAATCGCCGCCCGGCTGATGACGTTCCTCGTCCTGCTGATGTCGCTGGCAAATGTAAACATGTGGATGAACGACATCGAATTCAATGGCCGACTGCTGAGCCCCACTGGACACTTCGTTCGAATGTTGATTCAGATCATTCTGTTGATTGTGTTGCTGTGGCTTGGTGAAGTGATCCCCCGCCGAAATCGGCAGGACGCCCGGACACAGCAGGGGCAGTGACCATTCGACCGTTCCTGCGGAAGATGGAGCTCGGCAGCTCATCATTGGCCTTCTGAGGCTCCAGTTCACCCGTCTCAGGTGACTCGTTCGGCAGTTATTGCCACATAAAACACTGGGTTTTGTGAGGCAAACCGGTCAGGACCGGTATTGCCTCCAGGTTGCCGGGACGCATAGCATTCCGAGGTCACCAGACAATGATGTCGTCCGGTGCTCGTCCTGCGGAACCCATTTCTCTCTCATCCCGCAGGATACTCTCACGCTGCATGGATGCGTTTGTCGTGCGAATCCTGAATACTTCAGATCACAAGTCAGTCAGCGCTGGAACCGTGTCGATCTCGAACGGTTTGAGTCGCTGCGGCGGTTTAGCGGTTGCTGGTGTTCTCCTCGTTGTGACCTTCACCGGTTGCGAAGGTCGCAATCTCTCGACGGAAAACGCCGTCTTCAGTTCACTGCCACCTCGAAGTTCGCTGGTGAACAACGCATCCAGGAATCGCGAATCGATCGCTGACGCGAACGAAACTTCGGATATCGTTCAGGTCTCCTCCAGCAGTTCCACGGATTTGTTAAAAGGAAACACGGTTGTCGCGGAAGTCAACGGACGCCCGATCTTTGTCGATGACATTGCAGGAAGCATCCGACTCACATTGCAGGCTGAGCAGCAGCTCACAGACTCGCAGCGACAGGAACTTCTGCGCGGCGAGATCAAGAAGCGGCTTGACCAGCGCGTGGACGAAGAAATCGTGCTGCATGCTCTGCAGAAGAAGCTTCCGGAAGAACAGAGGGAGAACCTGAAGGAGCACCTGGCGACAGCGTTCGAAGATTATCTTGTGCAGATCCGAACTCAGGCAGGTGCAGAATCCAACGAACAGTTCGATCAGATTCTCGCTCAGCAGGGCATGTCGGTGCCATTGCTTCGAGAAGCCTTCTTCCGGATTCAGATGGTGAACGGATTCGTGGAATCGCTGTCCGAACAGAAGCTGGAGGCTTCTCCCGGCCGTCCGGAACTGCTGGAGTACTATCGCTCTCACAAGGATGAGTTTACTCCGGAAGAACGACTGCGATGGCAGGAAATCCGCATCAGTAAGTCTGAACCCGATGCCAGAAAACGCATGGCGGACGTGGTCAGTAAACTCGTGAACGACAAAGCGGACTTTGGAGAAGTCGCCCGGGAACACTCAGACAGCAGCAGTGCCGACGACGATGGCAACAAGGGCTGGCTGACACGCGGCGCTTTGATAGACAAGAGTCTCGAGAAGGAACTTTTCAGTCTGAAGGGCGGTGAGATGACCAGGGTACTGGATACTGACCAGTACTATTCCATCTACCGAGTCGCACGGCACGAATTCGCAGAACCTCGCCCGTTTGAATCCGTTCAGGACGAAATCAAAGAGACGATGCAGAGCGGCGAACGAACCGAAGCAAAGAAGAAAGTCCTTGAAGAGCTACGATCCAAAGCCAGCGTTCGAACGATCTTCGATGATGATGCCTGACGGCTTTGAACGTGTCCGCCGTTGGTCCAGGCCGGCTGGCGGTACAGGATTTGTCCGGGTTGTGGGATCTTGGCAGGACTCCTAGAATGCCCAGTTGCTCTGCTGTTGTGGGATTGACAGCCAAATGAAATGCGGCTGCTGATTCGCAGTTTGTGACGCACAGATTGCAGCACATATGCTGGACCTCTTTCGATCCAGCCTGTTTTCTCTTCCCGAACCGTCACCGACCACTGGAACAAGCATCCAGGTTATCCATTGCCTCCTGCACAGTCCATCGCGGTTCTGGGATCCACGGGGTCCATCGGAACAAGTTGTCTTGACGTAATTCGCAGTCACGCGGGAACAATGCGCCTCGCGGGAATCACGGCCAACCGCAGCGGTCAGATGTTGCTGGATCAGGCTCGTGAGTTTCAGCCGGACTGGGCAGTGCTGAGTGACCCAAACGGATTTAACAAGACAGATCAGTTTGGCAGCACGAACTTTCTGGCCGGGATGGATCACGCGGAACGACTGGTTCAGGGATCAGACATCGACACGGTTGTTTCCGCCATTGTTGGAGCAGCCGGGTTAGCTCCGACCTGGGCGGCGGTGGACGCGGGAAAACGGACGGCATTAGCCAACAAAGAGGCGTTGGTCGTTGCCGGGCCGATCATTACGAAACGAGCGGCTGAGACCGGGGCAGCGCTGTTACCAGTCGACAGCGAGCACAGCGCGATTTTTCAAGCGCTTCAGGCCGGAAGAAAACAGGATCTGCGACGGATCATCCTCACAGCCAGCGGCGGACCATTTCGTGGGTGGTCACGGGATCAAATGGCCGAGGTGACTCCGGAGATGGCCTTGAAGCATCCCACGTGGGAAATGGGCCCGAAAATCACGATTGATTCGGCGACCATGATGAACAAAGCACTGGAAATTATTGAGGCTCGATGGCTTTTTGACATTCCGGCAGACCAGATTTCCGTGGTGATTCATCCTCAGTCCTGGGTGCATTCATTCGTCGAGTACCAGGATGGATCGGTGATTTCGCAGATGTCCCCACCGGACATGCGGCTGCCGATCCAGTATGCTTTGACCTTTCCGGAGCGGAAGGACTGTCCGGGACCGGATACCGACTGGACACAAGACCTGACTCTGGAATTCCACGCACCCGACCTGGAGGCCTTTCCCGCACTTCAGCTGGGGTTTAATGCAGCGGCTCGCGGGGGAACCTGCGGAGCTGTTCTCAACGCGGCGAACGAGATTGCAGTGGATCGATTTCTGAACGCGGAGATTCGGTTTAACCAGATTCCGCAGCTGTGCAAAGATATCCTTTGCCGACACGATTTTGACGCGCGACCATCCATGGAGAGCCTGCAGGCCGTGGATCAATGGGCGCGAAAGGAAGCACAACGTTGGACACATTGATTGTTTCATCATTCATAACGCTGGCAGCCAGTGGCGTTCTGGCCAGCATCGGCAAAGCACTGATGGTGGTTCTGGGACTTGGGCTGGTGATCTTCTTCCATGAACTCGGCCACTTCGCTGTCGCGAAGTGGTGCGGTGTGCATGTGGAACGATTCAGCATTGGTATCGGTCCGATTCTGTGGAGCCGACAGAAAGGCGAAACCGAATACGCGCTTTCCGCATTGCCGCTGGGCGGTTACGTCAAGATGCTGGGACAGGACGACATGGATCCCAATCAAATGACCAGCGAAGAGATCGCAGAGAACCCTCGATCGTATTCCGCCAAAAAAGTGTGGCAGCGCATGCTGATTATTTCAGCCGGCGTCATTATGAACATTATCACCGGGTTCGGTTTCTTCGCCTTTGCCTACAACATGGGCGTCCAGGAAGTGAAACCGGTGATCGGACTGGTTGTCCCGGGAACTCCTGCGTGGGAAGCAGGTATTGAACGTGGTGATGAGATCATTGCCATCAATGATGATGACATTCACAGCTTCAATGACATTCAGCAGAGTATTGTTCTTTCCGGTGGTGCGCTGAGCATCCGTGGTGTCACCGAAAGTGGTGAAGAATACACCAGGAAAGTGACACCCGAACCGGGTAAACAAATGCGGCAGATCGGAGTGAACTTCAGTAACTCTCTGACCATCTCTCCACTGGCCGGCAAAGAACATTCCATTTCCATTCCCGGTCTTCCCGCAGCCAAAGCGTCAGAACCATTTTTGCCTGGTGACACTGTTGTTGCAGTGAATGGCGAACCGATTTTGTCGTGGAACCAGCTCGCCAGTATGACGGCTCGGCATGCGTCCGAAGAACTTGTGTACTCCGTAGAACGAAACGCGTCCGGTGCCAGTGAGGCAGCGGACGTCAGTAAGGCTGAGATCAAAATCCCGCCAGCTCCCATGCGGTCTCTTGGATTCTGGATGCAGATCGGTCCTGTTGTATCGCTGCAGGAAGAATCCATTGCTGCGAATGCGGGAATGAAGCCGGGGGATGTGATTCTCAACGTGGACGATCAGGCCGTTGGCAAAGACATCGATCCGCTGCGCCTTCCCAACTACTTCGCAGACAAAGCGGGTGAAACCGTTAAGGTAAAAATTCGTCGTCAGGAAGCCGGGCCGGGCGGAGACGATACCAAAGACCTTGAGATTGTCCCGGAAGACAAGCCCGGCTGGTCAGAAGTGCCTGTGCTTAAAGATGCTCCATTGCCGATTCCGGCGATCGGTGCGGCATTTCGCGTCACCCCTCGCATTGCCAGAGTTCTGGAAGGCAGTGAGGCGGCTTCCATCACGGAAGCAGACAGACAGCTCAAGCCCGGCCAACGCATCTCGCAGGTCGTACTGGCATACGAACAGGATGATGCACTGGGAGACGAAGGGGACGGTAACGCCGTCTTTGAGTTCGACGAAGATGATGAGGATCTCAACTGGGCGTATGTGTTCTATCACATTCAGCAGGCTCCATTGCGTCGCGTTCGAATTCACATTGCCGAAACCAGTGATACGAAAGAGTTCTCCGTTGAACTCAAAGCAGAGCAGGAAGAAGCCGATTGGTATCTGCCGATTCGAGGGATTCGCGGTTTCGAGCAGCTTTCGCAGATGCGAGTTGCCGAATCAGCGGGCGAAGCCATCGAACTGGGAGTCCGCAGGACTCGCAGTTCAATCGTGAGCATCTATTCCACGCTGCGGTCCCTGGTCAGAGGTGACTTGTCCGCGAAGGCGCTCAGTGGGCCTTTGGGAATTATCAGTATTGGATACCAGGTCGCCGACAGTGGACTCGCAAGACTGATGGCGTTTCTGGGCCTGTTGAGTATCAATCTGGCAGTGTTGAACTTCCTGCCGATCCCGGTGCTGGATGGTGGCCACATGGTGTTTCTGCTCTGGGAAGGCGTGACTCGCCGCAAACCCAGCCCGCAGGTCATTGGCTGGGCTCACCTTGTGGGCTTGTTCTTTATCCTGTCGCTGTTCCTGTTCGTGATGTATCTGGACGTTGTTGTTCGCTTCCTGGGAATTGGAGCGGAATAGCAGGCGAGAACCGTTCGGTCATCGGTTCTTGAGGAACTCGAGCAGGTCGGCCATGTTCTGCACGGTGACGTCTTTCTCGATGCCCTCCGGCATCAGTGAAACGTCGCTGGCGCGCATTTCCTCGATCTGCTCCCGGCCGATCGCCTGTTCGCGGCCTTCTGCCATTCGCAGAACGACGTTATCTGCAGTTTCGGAGGCCAGCAATCCGCTGAACGTCCGGCCATCGATGGTAACCACGGTGTACGACGAGAACTGCGGTTCGACTTTGGAGTTCGGATCCAGTATGTCAAACAAAATTGCTGATCGGGATCGGTTGCGAACGTCGGAGATATCCGGCCCGGCTTCATGTCCCACTCCGTCCACTCGATGACATCGTGAACAAACTCGCTTGAAGACTTTCGCACCGGCTTCCGACGTGGCCGGTAGAGTCAGTGCTTCCTGATACTGCTTAGCAACCGCCTGACGGTTTTCGGAAACTGCGCCTCCCAGTAACTCTGTTGCGGTGGATCGAATGGCATCATTGGAATGCTTGAGCAGCAGTACCCGCTGATCGACGCTGAGTGCCGATGCATTGACCTGCCCGGCCTTCATGGCTGCCAGCATCAATTGAGTGAACTCTGTTCTGCGCTGTAATAATGCCAGGGCAGAAGTCCGAACAGCCGGACTGATTTCCGACCATCGTTCAATGATGATCTCGGCAACATGTGGATTTGCGTGACTCGAAAGGGCTCGAACGGCCGCCGACTGCAAATCGATCGGCTGCCCACTGGACAGCATTTCATCGAACACGATGGAGGATTCAGCGAACGGGCGGTACTTCAGCAGTTCAACGGCGGCAACTCGATCGGCAACCGAACGGGATGGATCCAGACACTGATCCTGGTACGATTTCAGGAGCCGCTGAAGCTGCCCGGCCGAAGAGGCGAGTGATTCAGGAGGCGTGTTGAGAAGTTTCGGTAGCGAGTTGATCGCGGTATTGCCTCGATGTCGACTCAGCCCGGTCCCCAACCCACTGATGGTTGCCGCTCGCCACCAGATGGAGTTGTGGGGCGTGTCGTCTGCCGTGATTTGACTGATAAGCAGCCCCAACTCTTCCATGTCGCCTCGCGCGCCAGTGACGCCAGCCAGTTTCTTCACAAGATCGATTTTGGCGGAACTGCCTTCGGCAACAAACGAATGGTCGTTCAGGACACCGCACAGGACAACGGCAGAACGATCTCGGACGGCAGTGAGCAGTCCGAGGACAAACCACGAATCGTGTCCATCTTTGAGTGTAAGCTGGATCAGAGTTTCGGTCGCCTCAGGCCGATCTGTGTTGCCCAGTGCAATGACCGCCTGAAAGCGGACGCGGGTGTTATCATGCAGTGCGGATTCACAGACTGCAGCATAGACGGAATCGTCTGCCAGTCGCGATTCAGCCAGCCGCAGTGCGCTGATTCGAACATTCGGTTCCGAATCATTCAGGCATCGAATAACGTCTGCTTCTGTGACGGAATCCAGACCGTCGAGCGTCCATAACGCGTGCAAACGAGTTGTCGGCTGATCGCTGGTCAGCAACCTGCGAAGCTCCGGCACGGCGGAGGCAACCTGTTGTTCAACGAGTAGTCGCTGTCCCAGATATTGCCGCCAACCGTTTGCGTCGGCCAGCAGTTTGACCTGTTGTTCAGTTGTGGTTGGCGGAGCATAGGATCGCGTCGGAGCATCTGTCGGGACGATTCGGTAGATCCGACCTTTATCGTCTCCGGCACGCCAGTTGATCTTTGCGGCGATCTCCGGTGGCAAAAACTTTGGATGTTCGACCCACAGGCGGTACATGTCGGCCAGGTACAGTGCGCCGTCGGGGCCATTTGAAAGGCTCACCGGTCGGAACCAGGTATCCGTTGATGCAAGGAAGTCGGTCTTTGGTCGAGCTCGTTTCGCCTGCAGTCGAGCACCTGAATCGCCGACGACTGAACGTGTCACGAGATGTCCAATGGGTTCGCACACAAACACGCTGTCCCTCAGGGCTGTATTGCCAATATCACCCGTGTAGGCAGTCACTCCGCACGCCGCGGTGTGTGAGCCCGCATGCGATAGATAGTTGCTCTTCATCTCGACTCGTGGGTACACGCGCGTCGCTCCTCCGGACTTGCCAACGCTGTACTGAACGCGAGGGACAACCGTGTAGGGATTTCGTTCCAGTGCCGAACGAGGCAGCAACGTCGTGATGATCGGATCGCGATTGGTGCAGAAGAAACGGTTGCCCCACCGATCGATCGTGTTGCCGTACTGTCCCAGTCCTGTGTCTGCTTCAAACTGCATAGTCTGCGGATCGAAGCGGAAATCCTTACCGGGCAGTTTCACTCGTTCTTCAGGGGCGGAAGTCAGAGCCACATTTCCTGGGCCGTAGGTCATTGAAATCCAGTTGTCGATTCCCCAGCGCGGGCAACCAATCTGCATCTGCGGGTGAGCCGGTTTGAAGCCATCAAACAGCGTTTGCCGAACGTCGGCAATGTTGTCGTTATCGGTATCCTGCAGAAAGAGAACTTCAGAATGGGCTCCAACCAGCAATCCACCATTCCACGCCATGAAGCTGTGAGCAAAATGAAGTTTGTCAGCGAAAATATGACGTTTGTCGAGTTGTCCATCTCCGTCGGCATCTTCCAGCAGCACGATACGCGACAGCGGCTCTTCGCCTTCAGGAGGGCCGACCGGGTAGTCTCCATATTCCACAACGAACATGCGACCTCGTTCGTCAAAGGTAATATCGACCGGATCGCGAACCAGCGGCTCAGCAGCAATCACCTGGATTTCAAACCCCGGTTCGATTTCCAGGCACGCGTGTGATTCAGCGGCTGATTGAGGAGGAGCAGTTGGCTGATCGATCCAGTGTCGTCCGCCTCGAACGCCCTCAATCCGTTCCAAAGCCCCTTTCGAATCATCCTGGGCGCAGATGTTGTGACCAACGGCACTGTGCAGTGCGACGAGAAGCAGAAGGAGACAGAAGCGGGGCACGGCAGAAGATGACCTTTGACGGGACAAGGAAAGCCAGTTCAGTTGTTACCGAACGGACGACGTTTCTCAAGCCACTCTATCGGCGGGACACTGGCAGGGTTCGCATCTGCCCAATCCGGGACATCAAACCATCGTAGCCCACTTACCCGCGGATACGATTCCCAAATGTCGCCGTTGGCAGTGAATCGAGCGTCACCGGTTGCCTTCAGGTGGTCCACGAGTTGTTCACGCAGACGGTTGCTGGTTTCTTCATAGTTCGAATCTGTCGCCAGGTTGTTGAGGCATCCGGGATCGCGGCGAACATCAAACAGTTCCTCGGCCGGTCGTTTGGCGACGGCGAGTTGCAGGTACCTTCCGTATTGTGCGTGGTTGCGGTGTTCGATCAGAAAGTCGAGCGAAGGGCAGGCATCGATATCATGGTAGCCGCCATGTTCCGGCCCCGGTTGTCCGTCGAACGAACCGTCCCGGTGATACAGGATCTCGTCAAACTTGCGAGGCGTCCCGGCGGGCCAGCGTTCCGATTTGATATTCATGATGAACAGGAATTCCGGAGTACGGATGGCTCGCTGAGGGTAACTCAGGCTGTTGAAGCGCGATGATGAATGCCGCTCCCGTCCCACAAAGACGGCATCGCGTTTCGGATCGGCTGTGCCACTGCGGTCTGACTTCAATTCGGTAAGGAGTCCCTTGCCGATGGGTCCGTATTCAGCGGGTGGCTTGACTCCCGTTGCCTCATAGATCGTCGCTGTCAGATCGGTGAAGTCGACGAGGTCGCTGAGTTCCCGCCCGCCCGGAATCTCATTCTTCCAGCAAATCGCCAGGGGCATGTGGATTCCGAACTCGTAGCAGTTGGCTTTCGCCCGAGGAAACGGCATTCCGTTGTCACTGGTGACGATGACGAGCGTGTTGTCGAGCTCACCCGCATCCTTCAGGATCTGCAGCATGTCACTGCAATGATCGTCAAACCGTTCGACTTCAAACGCATAGTCCAGCAGGTCACTACGGATTTCAGGATGATCGGGGAGAAACGTCGGGACTTCGGCCTGTTCGAGTTTCAGGCCTTTGCCCAGGCCGGATCCTTTATCGTAGCTTCGATGAGCGTCATGACTACCAAACCAGAAGCAGAACGGTTGATCATCCGGGCGGTCCTTCATGAACTGGCGAAACCCGTTCACATAGTCGCCGCGTGCGACTTTCCACTGCTTCCCGGCCGGATTGTTGGTGCGGCCATTGTGCCGAAAGTTGCCAGGCCCCCACGCTTTCCCGGTGCTGCCCACAAAGTACCCGGCTTCCTGAAGCTGTTCGGGAAACGTCCGGTATTTCGTCTGGAAGTAACTCGCGTGAGTGCCCGCTTCTTCGATCATCCAGATGTGTCGCCCCGTCAGGAAAGCGGCACGTGACGGACTACATCCTGGCGCCGGACAAAAGGCGTTGTGAAACAGAACCCCGTCGGCAGCAACCTGATCGAAAGCCGGTGTCGAAACCATCTTCGATCCATACGCTGATGTATGCGGCCAGGAAACATCATCACTGATGGCAATGAAGATGTTGGGACGTTCTGCGCCCCAACAAACGCCCGCCGTAGCAATCAACAGGATCAGGATCTGACAACACCGTTTCATATTGATGCCCGGCTATGATTCCAGCTGCTTCTTAAGTGCCGCCAGTTCTGCTTCCACTTCGGCCTGCTTTTCCTGCTGCGATTGTGCGACAGCGTGAATCGCGGTTTCGGATTCCAGCTTGACCTGGCTCGGTGCACCAGTCAGTTCCGAAAGGCGACGCAGTGCTTCGCTGTGTCGAGCTTCCAGGGCCTTCTGAATCCGCAGCATGTGTTCGTGTGTCTTGTGTGCTGCATCAAGTTCCGGCTTCAGGCCTTCCAGCAGATCCTCAACTTCCACTTTTCGCGTCAGAGCTTCGCGCGCCTTGCTCTCATCACCGGTTTCAAGCGACTCTTTGGCGCGAGTGATCCATTGGTCGACCTGTTCAGAGTGTTCTGCGATTTCCCGCTGGAGGCGTTCGTGGGTACTGCTGGCTGTCCGAGCACTCCGTCGTGCGCCGGACAAGCCTTCCTCCATCTCTGCGATGACTTCGCGCAGAGTCAATTCCGGATCACTGGCTTCATCCAGAATCTCAGTCAGGCTGCAGGTCACGATGTCGGTGAGTCGAGTGAAATAGGGCATAAGGAGTCTCAACAAACGGAGTCAGTGCTTCGATGGTTTTGGCCCGCCTGTCCGTGCAGCATCGCAACGACCTGATGGTCGCGATGCCGTTCGACATGCGGTGCGAACGCAGGATGTGATGAATGGGATCATGTGATTTTTGAAGTCGATTCTTCGGCATAACCCCGACACGACAGTTGGTATCTCAGTTTTTCTTTCGCCAGTCGAAGTCGACTCTTGGCGGTTGGGAGCGATGTCTGCATGGCATCCGCGACCTCAGACAGCGTCAGACTGTCGAAATGATGCAGGACGAATGTTTCACGTTGTTCTTCCGGCAGGTCCTGTAGTAATTCTGCAACGATATCTGCGAGTTCCGTCTCGGCGGCCCGTTCGGAAGGTGACACCAGATCGCCCGGCAGCAACGACAGCAGGTCCGCAGTGTCCTGTCCGTCAGCGGTTGGCTTGAGCTGAACGCGTCGGACTAACGCGTCACGAGCGGCGCGGCGGGTGTGATCGATCAGCAGGTTGCGAGCGATACGAAACAGCCAGCCACGAAACTGTCCGGTTGGGAGGTAATCCCAGGCCGCTCGATAAAGCCTTAGAAGTGTTTCCTGAACAAGGTCTTCCGACAGCGTGCGGTCGCGCGTGTTTCTCAGGAAGAACCCAAACAGCGGACCTTTCCACGTACTGACGATCTCGTCGAACGCATGCGGCTCTCCGCCCTGCAGGCAGATCATTCGCTGGTCATCGTCGTTGTATTGAGTCATGCGCGGAGTGGATTTGAGTCTGGCCGTTCGGAAACCGTCTCACAGCATACCCAGTTGGCTGTTCCGTCGCACGCCATAAACGCCATCAGGCTCCCCGATCGGATCGGGAAGCCTGATTCCTCAGTGTCCATTCTATGGTCACAGCGACTACTCGGTGAGAAACCGTTCGAGTGCGTTCAGGCCGGACTTGATAATGTCCATGCTGGTGGCAAACGAAAGCCGAACGTATCCGGGAGCGCCAAAGGCATCGCCGGTCACCAAAGCGACGTGTGCGTTTTCCAACAGAGCGGTACAGAAATCGGAACTGTTGTCGACCGTTTTACCTCCCGGCAATTCCCGTCCGAAGTGGCTGCTCACGTTGAAGAACGCGTAGAACGCTCCTCCCGGATCGGCAAACGACAGTCCCGGCATTGATCGCAGTCGATTGAGCACATATTCGCGGCGTTCCTCGAACTGCCGCAGCATGTCGCCAATTCCTTCCTGAGGGCCGGTGAGTGCCGCAATCGCTGCGTACTGACTGATGCTGCACGGGTTGGAAGTCTGCTGACTCTGCAGACGAGTGATCGCCCCCGTTACGTTTTCCGGCGCGAGCGTCCAGCCGATGCGCCAACCAGTCATTGCCCACGCTTTGCTGACTCCATTGACGATGATGGTTCGTTCCTTCACATCCTCGCCGAAGGAGGCAAATGTTCGAAATGTATGACCTTCGTAGATCAGCTTGTCGTAGATCTCATCCGACATCACGATGACGTCTTCTTCGACAGCGGCTCGGGCCAGTGCTTCCAGAGCGTCAACCGGATAAACGGCTCCGGTCGGATTGCCGGGGCTGTTGAGCATCAGCAGTCGAGTCTTATCCGTGATGGCTCCTCGGAATTGTTCGGCCGTCATGCAGAAACCGGACTCTTCCGTCGTTTCCACCAGCACCGGGACGGCTCCAACGAGTTCCACCAAAGCACTGTAGCTCACCCAGAATGGCGTCGGAATGATGACCTCGTCGCCCGGTTCACACACAGCCGCCAGCACGTTGTGGATGGCATGCTTGGCACCATTGGACACCGCGACTTCTGACGGCTTCCAGGAAACGCCGTAGTCGCGTTCGAAAGCATCGCAAACGGCCTTCTTGAGTTCCGGAATTCCCGTTGCGGCTGTGTAGTGAGTGTGCCCTGCGTCAATCGCCTGTTTGGCCGCGTCACAGATGTGTGCCGGAGTCGTGAAATCGGGTTCGCCGAGTGTAAACTCAAGAACATCAATGCCCTGGGATCGGAGTTCGCGGGCTTTGCCGGCGGCCGCGATCGTGGCGGACGGCTTCAGTTGATTGACAAGGTTTGAGGTGTGCATGTCGGAAGTTGAGTTGAGATCCAATGTTTGTGAATGACGTTGTGAATCGAACGGCCTGCTATTCCAGTGTTCCTTGCTCCGGACTGAAAGTCTGTTGTCTCAGAAACCTGAATTTCCCACGAGTCAGACTGGAGATTCGTCGCCAGTATGCAGCAATGAGATCGCTCATCACGACATGCTGAGTCCGAATGAGGTGCGCTCAGATGATCGCAAGTGACTGGCTTTTTCCGAACTCAATGTGATCGTTCGCATTTTCGTCGTGTGTTCGGGTGCCATGCTCTCGCGTTTGCGAGCATGCAATCGTACGAAGCATGGCCACGCACGTGAGGCTACAGCACCCCGCAGCAATTGACGACAAGGCGATCGGTTTCCCGCCCGTCCTGGTTCCTATACACACCGGACTACATATTCGTTTTGGTGTCACTTTCGCCACCACCGGCGACCTTCTGCAACGCTGCACTGAGTTCTCGGTCGTATTGGTGGTCGCGACTGTAGATTCGGAAGATCAAAAAACTTGTGGGCAGGTTCTGAAACAGCTCGTCGTCGTCGAGTTCAAACGACTCTCCGCTTGCCGGGTCATACCAGTAGTTCTGTTTGCCCACCGGTTTGCGAGCACTGGGCCGGTGGTAGTGCTTGGCCACATCGATACGCAGTGGGATCTGCTGGAGTGATTCCGGGAGGTTCTCACGAACGCGGCGCTCTACCAGATCGGGTTCTGAAAAGATCGAAGTATTTTCCGTCTGGCCCTGCTGAAAATGCATCGTGCGTTCACACGCCATTCGCCACATTTCTTCACGGTTGATAATTCCCTGCCAGTGACGTCCCAGCTTCTTTAGCTCGTCATCGGAGGAATCGGCCCAGCGTGTGACGTCGACGAGGAATGATGTTTCTGTCAATCCCTGATAGGCCTTGAGGTTCTGCAGCGGATTACCTGGAAACAGGTGTTTCATTGTTTCGGAGAAATGTTCTTCGAGCGCTTTATCAATCGCTCGTACGGTGCGATGAAAGTAAATCGTCCGAAACAGGTTGGCTCGTGTCTCAATGAAATTAATGAGTGTCGGCATTCCGCGCGCATGAATTGCCAGACCGCGTGGTGTGAAGAAACTGTAGTGAATCAATCGTGAGATATCGAAGGCACGAGTATTGTAGCCGGACATGTAGGCGTCACGCAGAACGAAGTCCATGTTGTCGACGGTGTAGATGCCACTGAACAGTGAACGGAGTTTCCGAAGCCAGTCCGGATGGCCGGTATCATCATCACCAGCGACCGGACGACGAATCAGCCAGGCGACCTGACGAGGATCGAGTTCTTCCAGTGGCTGCAACTGTCCCCCTGGGTTGCGTCGAATTCGTCGGATGATATCACTGAGTTCGTGTTCAATGATGTGAGCTCCGACAACTTCGTGCGTCAGGCCGAACTGATCGAGGTAGTGATCGTCGAAGAAGTGTCCGAACGGCCCATGTCCAACGTCGTGCAGCAGGCCGGCGATTCGAACAAGACTCTCAACGTAAGCCTGAGACGGGACGTTTCGACAGGATTCAGCCAGGGATTCGTACCAGGCTTTGACTGTCAGCGAACCGAGATGCATCACGCCGAGGATGTGCTGAAAGCGCATGTGTTCAGCGGACGGAAAGACCCACCACGCCGTCTGAAGCTGATGAATCTGCCTCATCCGCTGCACCCACGGATGGTCAATCAGATCCTGTTCGGCGGCTTCGTCGTCCGGCAGACCGACTCTGGAAATGAATGGGATGTATCCGTGAATGGGATCGTGTGAAAGACTCTCTGTCGTGAAGTCCCGGACCATTGAGTTTTGTTACCTCAATCCTAAAGCGAAGTCATCGTATCCACAGCCGATGTCGGATCCTGCAGGAAGTGCCTGTCTGCTGTTCGTGCAGAGTTTTCGTATCAGCGTCAGCGGTCGACCGCCGATTTGTCCAAAGGTGTTCCGCCCAGGGCAATGCCCCTGCACAATCCGCATTATCGTCATGACCGCAACCGAGATCCGGCGAGAGTATTTACATCTGAGCATCATGATCGTTTGCCCAACGTAGCGTTGCAATGTCTGCGCGAATCTCACTGCAACCAGAGTCATCCCGTGATCGTACCAGCCCCCGATACTCCGCACCATTCTACTGCGTGTTCGCAGTGTGGAGGAACCACCAATGAAGTACCTGGCCGCAGGTACCTGCAGTGTGCCTATTGTCAGTCGCTCGTGTTTCCCCACGGCAGTCCACTCACGACGGACGGAATCACGCCCGCCGCTGGTGAATTGGCTGCAGAGTGCCCTTGTTGTTCTGATTCGCTGCAGACAGGGGAGCTTGATGGACATAAGACTCTGTATTGCCGTCGATGCTATGGGATCCTGGTGCGCAACGCTTCCTTTGGGGACATCGTTCGAAATCGGCGAGCAGCACGCGAAAGACAGCAGTTTCAGCAAGTTCGGCCCATTGACACGAGTCAGTACGAACGAACTCTGAAATGCCCCAGTTGCAATAAGCGAATGGAAACCCACCCGTACTATGGACCGGGAAACGTGATCATCGATTCCTGCGGAGACTGCGGCTACGTCTGGTTGGATCACGGAGAACTGGCAACTTTAGAACGTGCCGTCGGACGACCCGAACCGACCCCTGATTCCACACTGCAGTCAGGTGAACCGATCTGGTACCACCGTCACGTGGAAACTCCGGACGATTCGCCACTGGACACGCTGCTCAGTTTCATCTTCTGAGTCGTGAATCCAGTTGTTCTTAGTTCGACTGTTGAGGAATCGTGTTCCCCTCGACCGGCCCCAGATATTTTGGCAGCAGTTGCCTGAGATCCAGTCCGCCTTCCTTCATCGCGACGACTTTTCCTTCCGGATCGACCAGAATCATCGTGGGAAGCGAGCTGATTCCGTAGTACTCCGACATTGGGTTACGACCGCTGCTGTCCGGCATGATGTTTTCCCACGGCAGTTGGGCCTGATCCATGAACGAATCAAATGCAGCGCGATCTTCGTCACCATTCACACCGACGACGGCGAACCCTTTGTCACCGTAGAGTTCCAGCTGGCGTTTGAGTATCGGAAGCTGAGCTCGACATGGACCACACCACGTCGCCCAGAAATCGATGACGACGTATTTGCCGCGATAGTCGTCCCACTTGAATTCGGAACCATCGGCTTTGATACCGCTCAGTTCCATGAACTTGCCTGGCAAGTTGAGTCGCCGTGCGGTACTTGTCAGAAACGGAAGGTCCCTCATCATCTCAGAATCATTGGATTCTTTCACCGCATCGGCCAGCAGGCTAAACAGCTTCGCTGCGGTTTCATCATCGCCGCTTCGTGTCATTCGGATTCCAAGCGATGCTGAGTACCCGAGGACGATCTTCTCCAGCCCATGACGGTCGATGTATCGAGACAGTTCGTTGACGATCTCCATCTTATCGCTTCCGACACGGTTCGTCTGAGCGATATTGGATTGCAGCAAATGAAAGTCGGCCACATCCACAAAGACCGGTCGTGGATCATCCTGCACTGACTTGTTGAGTTCCACCGTTTTCTGATGAGCGACCGCCGGCTCAATTCGGGCCAGCAACGAGTACGCGACGAATTTTTCCTCCATCGCTCTGAGTTGATCCCGTTCGGTTGCATCGGCCCGGGCATCGATCGCATCAGCTGCTTTGACGACTGTTTCGACCTGCTTCTTAATGTGAGCGATGATCGCATCACGCGTGCGGACGACGGGTCTCTTGCGCTTTACCGTCTTAATGAACAGGAATAACTCCCGAGGGGTTGCGTCCGGAACTTCGAAAGGGTCTTTGTCCTCGACGACAGCGGCCGATTCTATGGCAGTGCCGTTCGTGTCGTCCGCAAACGAGACGGGCAGGATTCCGGTAAATCCGGTTGCGAAGGTCAGTGACAACAGTAGAAAGCGTTGAACTGGGTTCATGAGTTACCTGTGCCTGCACAAGGGCTGGTGAATGATTCAGATTGCGACTGAGAGTCGTTTACTTGTTGCCGTAGTCGGTCAGGGTCGTGGGAATGCCTGATACTCAGGCTTCTTCAATTCCATCGTAGTCAAAAAATCAGCGCCGTAGCCTGTAGAGTGTGATCTTTGCCGTTTGCCAAAAACAACGACAATCTGGACAGGAATGAGCTGGGAACAATATGTCAGTCCGACTCGATCAAAGGAGACGGCTCGTTGTCACTCTGTTCCGCAACGCGATAGAGCTCTGCCAGTGGCCGAAGGATCAATTCCAGTCGATCGAGGTATTCGGATTCCGGGAATTCATACCGGTGTTTGCGAAGTTCCTCAAGACGTCTTTCCAGCTGATCTCGTGTCTGCCGCTGTTTGACGCTGAGTTGCCGTTCTTCCTTACTGCGAACAAGGTGAAATGTGCGAGACAAACGTCCATCGGAGGGGGCGGATTCAGATTCAAGTTCCAGCCGGACTCCCTTCCAGTCTGAGCACCGAGTTCCCAACCCATCGCCATTGTCGTCCAGCAGAGCATGCTCCGTCGCCAGACGTCCTTCCGATTCATAAAACTCCTCGGTTCTGCGACTCGCCAGTACGCAGGCTTCCAGCAACGATACCTGGCCGTCCTGATCCAGGTCGGCTTCTGAACCCGACACTGCAGCAGAAAGGGCGTCGCCGAATCGAGCGAACTGAATCTGATTTCCATCCCTGGTTGACGTGACGATCGCTCGATCCGGAGCGCTGAGTTGATTGATGAACGGTGCACTGCCTGACGCGCAATTGATGAGAACAACTGGACGGTGAGCCTCCCGAAGTAACTCAGCGATCTCGGACGCCGTGATGTCCGGCCCCCTCAGATTGAACCGAGCCGTACGACCGTCGTATGTACCATGTCCGATAAGCACGATCCACAACGGTTCAGGTGAAGTCGTCGCGGCATACTGGTGCAGTGCATCGATGAATTCGGCTTTGTCGGAATCCGCGTCATTCTGACCGATGACTCGACAGTTGACACTTGTTCCATCGACTGCTTTTTGCCAGCGTTCTGCCCAGGTGACGAATTGATTGCCGTATCGGGGCTGTCCGGGCGCTCCGATGAGAATCAACAATTGCTGACCTTCATTGAGATCGCTGGCGACAGTGTCAGCCAATGGACTGACAACAACCAATAGAACGATCAAAACAGACACTAGCAGATTGGATGACATGGGTGTCAATCAAATTGAACTGCAAATGCTCGACGATGGAAGCCGAAGTTCCAGCAGAACGACGGCGACAGTGTAGTTGCCGACAGTGATACGTACCAACGATACGTACCATCCGGAAGCTTGCAGGACGGTCGGGCTGAGCAGAACGTAGACCTGTCGGGCGTCGGAGGAGCCATGAGAAACTCTGAACGCCAAAGCCCCCCGTAGCCTCCGGTCTCATGGCACCTACAGCTGATGAGGCTGCTGTATGGACCCGATGGACGTGTCAGAGCTGTTGATTCAGGCATCCCTCCGAGGCTGAACGATTGCGACAGGAAATGAACTGAACTAACCAGCTTCAATACCAGCAATGTCGGATCACTCCCGTGCTGTTCAGCCGAACACCCGAGTCTGCTGAGTGAAATCTGTCCTGTGTCCGGTTGGCCTGAAGCAGCGTGGTGCCGCATGATTGAACGGCCGCTGTGCAATTTCGTGGCAGCCAGCTTTGTTTATTGTGCGGAATCTGACGAAACGCGGTGAGTCTGCGGGCTACCATCGATCCATAGCGACAACGGTGCATCTGGCCGAACAGTGCGCAAACAGCGGAGTTCGAGAGAATTGCAGTGTTTTTCCTGTTCAAATCAGCGGAAGTGCCTGTTGCATTCCTGCCAGCGGCGTTTATGTTTAACAGTGTCGCCACGATGGCCATGCGGGAGGCTCCTCCCGCAATTTCCAGTTTGGCTTCAACACAATCCTTCCTTTGGAACGTATTGTGCAATGGAGGTGGAGCAGGAACGGGTTCTGCGAAGACCCGATGAGCCCCCTTCATTACTTTTTTCTTGTGGGCCCTGAACTCCAGCAGTACAGGAACCAGTTTTGTCAATCGTTGGATGTTCAGGGACAGAGCAGATGTTGGGTGAGCTAAACCCGTGTGGCGGAGGTAATTCAATTCCTCTGACACACGAAAAACTGCTCATCGGTCGTCGATCCTCGTGCGACATCCGATTGGAAAAGTCGAACGTCTCGTCACACCATTGCGAACTGGAATTGCAGGACGGTTACTGGTACGTCCGTGACCTCGGCAGTACCAACGGCGTAAAGGTTAACGGAGAACGAACGCTCAGCAGTCCACTCATGCCGGGCGACGAAGTCCAAATCGCAAAGTCGTGTTTCCGTATCCATTATGTTGTCGCTGAAGGCGCTGTTGCTCCGGAAGAGGCGAATCCGTTTGCTGCCAGCCTGATGGAAAAAGCCGGTTTGGAAAAACCAGCCAACTTCCGTATGCCGGAATCATCAGCCGGAAATCGCAAACGCATGAAATCGAAACGACGCTCCAGTTCTCGCGATGATTTCATCATGGACTGGCTTGGCGACGACGACTAGCGGCTTCTCCACTGGTCGTATTTCCGGCATTCAACCGTTAACACGTCCTCCTTCTGCTTGGTGGTTGCCGTTTGGTCTGCGAGTACAGGCAGTTCGGGTGTTGAACCAGGGCCTCGAAGATTTTGCGGGATTGATGATGCGAACGTTTGCGTATCGAGTCGTTTCGCTCGCGATTTCTGTGCTACTGCCTTTTCTCCTTCGAGCTCCTGAAGTGGCGTCGCAGGATGTCAGATCGCTCCCGTTCGTTGACATCGAATATGGTGATCTGTCAGTTCGTATTCGCGACAACTCACAATCGCCTCAGATCCTTAGCGGCCTGAATGCAATGTTCAACACCCGTCAGGCGTCTGGATTCGATGCGTATGATCCTGATACTCAGGGAGCCTCTGGGGGACTGAACTTTGAGCACATCATCTCCGGACACGCCACTCCTAACAACAGGTTCACTCCCCGTCACGGCCCGTATTCGTTGCAGCGGATGTCGAATGGACGATCCGTCAGTCTTACACGGAAGGCCGAAGACAGTCCGTGGAAGGTGGCCAGCACGCTCAAGTACACCATCGCGGAACCTCACTATGTGGACTTCGATTTCCAATGCCGTCCGCAGGACAGTCGTGCGTTTGGCGATCGGCAATATGCGATCTTCTTCTTTGCCAACTACATGAACGATGTGGAAGATGCATCACTCCACTTTCGAGGCTACGAAGGACCAGATGCAGCTGAATCATGGATCATCGCGGATGCACCCAAACAGCATCCCGACTGGAACCGGGGAGGCAACTACCGAGCGCGTGATGCTGACAATCTCCAGTATGATGACGACGTTGAGTTCCGGTTGAACACATGGAGTTACGAATGGCCTCGTATTGCTGAACCGTTCTACTTCGGTCGAGCCCGGCACGGAATGACTCTCATTCTGATGTTTGACCGTCTGTGTTCGCAACGGGACCAGATCCGGTTCAGTCCGTACAAGTTCAAACTCCCCAAACACCCTCGACCGGCGTGGGACTTTCAATACGTGATCAACAGAGTAGAGCCGAACAACGAATACGGGTTTCGAGGCCGCCTTGTCTGGAAGAAGTTCGTCAGCGCAGATGATTGCCGCAACGAGTATTTGAACTGGAAGGCATTGATCTCCAGCCGATAGCTGTACATTGCGCAAGCATCACAGATGATCGGTGTTTCTTTGGCGTCATTGCGATGCTGCCGCTCGTTATATCTCAATTTCTGACGTCGAGGAGGCAGCTGCAGATGTAGACGAATTGGGTAAGCCCGATTTGCGACGGCACAGTCTGCCATCGTGCAGGTATTCACTAACCGAGAAGAGTTGGCAGGGCCTGTACTGGGGTGGGCATCGACATTCCGAAAATCTTTTTGGCTGTCGCCGTCTCGCCGTCTGCCTGTGACCCTTTGATGCACGGGAATCAAAGAGCCGCAAGGAACTCGTAATGATGGCTCCGTTGCAGAGAACAATGGTGACTCAGTCAAACCCTGCACGAAAGATCATGTGACCTCACTGAATGTTGCCAGAATATCTTCAGGAACATCATGAGCGAGGCATACAGCGATGTCACCTTGTTGCGTTATCGTCGGGCCCCGATGGGCGATGACGACTCCTGCTGACGGAGCCTCAATGATCGTCGCAGCCCGGTCCGGGCGTTCCAGGAAATGCAGTGCGCCGATGGGTTGCCCAGCACTCACGTCGCAGCCGACATCAACCAAACTCTCGTACAGGCCTGACTCGGGAGCGAAGATGTAGTCGTCTTCATCAAGAGCCTGGATCCAGCGAGTCGGTGGCAAGCCCAGGCTGGCGCGAGTTTGTTCGTCACCGAAAAGAACGCCAAGGTGAATCAGCACGTTGCGGATTCCATCCTGAGACAGCTTATGGACGGATCGAGGCGTCACTTCACCACCACCAAGTTCAGTGGTGACGACGGTCTTTCCCTGTCTTTCGGCTTCCACCGGCAGGAGCCCCGTTCCCGCCACATCGGCGTAGAGGAAAGCGAAGTCTGTGTTGTACGCGAGTGTTGCCGCCGCCATCCGCTGCCGCTGCACCGGGTCTTCAACCAGATGCATGTGAGCACACGGGTAGAAGTAGACTCCGCGGCCTCCCGTATGCAGGTCGATCACCACATCACTTATCGGAAAGAGAACCGTTGTCAGGTAGTGGGCGATCATCTGAGTAACCGTGCCGTCAGGTTCCCCAGGAAAACAACGATTCAGGTTCTGGCCATCGACAGGAGATAACCGCGTAGAAGCCTTTGCGGCCGGCATGTTCAACGACGGGATCAGGATGAGGCGACCGGTAATTTCTTGTGTCACGAGTTCCCGCAGCAAACGCATGATGGCAATCTGGCCAGGGTACTCATCGCCATGATTCCCTGCCATCAGCAGAACTGTTGGGCCGTCTCCGCTGCCGATCGTCGCGATGGGAATCTGCAGCTTCGACCAGCCGCTGAGGTTGTACGAGTACGGCACGGACAGTGTTCCCACCTGCCGTCCAGGAGCGGAGAAATCAATCCTTGTGGTGATAGGTGAAGCGGTCATAGGTAATCTGATAACTGTAGAGTGCGTGTCGACGACTATTCGGACTGCGCGACCACATGATCCGATACGAACTTTTCATTGAGTGTGACTCCCAGTCCGGGTCGATCGGGAACTTCGATCCAGCCGTCGTCTGCCTGAATCCTCTCGACAGCCAGCTCATGCCGCATGGGTTCATCCTCAACGCAGTCTTCGAATAAGAATGCATCACGGCAGGTACTCAGCCAGTGCAGGCTTGCTGCTTCAGTCAGCGGACTGGTGTAACAGTGATTACAGGGGCGTGCTCCGATTTCTTCGATACGTTGCTTGAGATACGACGCATCCGTAAACCCGTTGCGTGCGAGATCAATCTGATAGACGTCCAGGGCGCGAGCGTCGATCAGAGGTTTGAAAGAGAACCGCCCGCATTCTTCTTCACCAGCAGCGATCGGAATGGGTGAACGATCTCGCAGCCACGCGTAGCCGGCAATGTCTTCCGGACGGAGTGGTTCTTCCAGCCATTCAACGTTGTAGTCAGAAAACGCTTGAGCACGCTGCAATGCGGTTCGAGCATCCCAGACGCAACCTGCATCAATCAGCAACGTGGCGTCGCCCAGACCTTCGCGCGCTCCTGCAACTAACTCCAGATCCAGTTGTTCTGACTGTCCCATCGGTTCCCAGCCGAACTTGACGGCCGTGTAACCGTTGTCGACCCAGCGTTGGCCAATCTCTTTGGTTTCCTGACCGTCTTTCCCAAACAAAATCGACGCGTACGCTCGAAACCGCTCGTGTTGCTTTCCTCCCAGCAATCGATGAACCGGCTGACCGAAGTACTTTCCCTTCAAGTCCCACAACGCCATATCAATGGCACTCATCGCAGTGATCGTCACGCCACTTCGGCCGAAGTACAGCGTTTGGCGATACATCTTCTGCCACAGACGTTCCGTTTCGAGTGGGTTCTCGCCGAGCAGAATCTCTCGCAGGCCACACGCCACGTTGTGCGAGTAAGGTGCATCAATGACAGCTTTCACGACTTCCGGCGAGGAATCCGCTTCGCCGATGCCTTCCAGTCCGTCATCGGTTCGGATTCGAATGAGCACCAGGTCCTGGCAACTGGCCGTCTTGTTGGTTACGGATTTGGAACGCAGAACCTGGCAGACAATCTGTTCGATTTTCATGTTGTTTTGTCCTGAGACATTGAGTCGGCTCTCAACCTGCTGGAACCCTAAGCGTCCGATTCCCGCAACGGTGTTGATGTCTTCAATCGTGCAATCTGAATCCCGCCCAGGATCATCAATCCGGCAGCGAGGTAGTAAGGCGTGGCCACTGAAACCCCAAGCAACTGAATTCCGAGGTACGGCCCCAGAATTCGCGCCAGCGATGAGAGACTTTGCCCCGTTCCCAGAACGGCCCCTTGTTCATCACTGGATGCAGCCTGAGACAGCAACGACTGGAGTGACGGTGTCACAGCCGAAAAGCCAATGGTAATAACCGGCAACACAAACCACAGGACGCTGCCAGGCAGATAGCCGGATCCGGTGATCCCGATGACAAAGAATCCTGCCACCATCAGACAGACACCAATCGTCGCCATCCGGTACTCACCGAGCCGAGGCAACAGACGACGGACCAGGAATCCCTGCCCAATCATCAGCACAAATCCGATGTACGCGAAGAAGATAAAGTTGCTGGTGTCGCCGTATCCAAAGTCACGGGTCAGCAGAGACAGCGTGCTTTCGAACTGAGCAAACGCAAACGTCGTGATAAAGATCGCAATCAGAATCGTGGCCAACAGTGGCGACGTGAGATGTCTTACCCAGCTGCGAACGTCGATGGCTCGACGAGGAACCATTGAACCTTCTGTCACTTTTCTGGATTCCGGCAGTCGAGCCAACGCAAACAGAAAGGCAAAGAAGGACAGAAAGGCGGCGATGTAACCCGGATACGGAGACGGCCCTTCCTGCAATGCTGATTTGATATCGTTCCAGGTACGAGGTGATTCGAAGTAACGCTGTAGCGTGGCGGTATCTCTGTCTGAGAACTGTCCCTGGGCGTCGCTGGTCAAAGCATTTGTAATTGCTTCTGCAGTGACCGGATCGTCAGATTTCGGCCACGAATCAATAATGGCAATCTGTCCGTCGTTGAGTGCCAGGCTGGGAGCATCTGTAGTCGCGACTGCTCCGATCAGCGGGCCGAAAGTAAAGCCAATTCCGAATGCAGCCCCGATCAATGCCATGCCTCGGCCTCGACCTTCTTCCGGCGTGCAATCGGCAATCACCGCCTGAGCGGTCGCAATGGTGGCTCCCGCGATTCCTGCTCCAATTCGAGTGATAAACAGCCATGGAACGGCACCTAATCCCAGCAGCACTTCACCCCGGTCGAAGCCCGTGACGTAACCAAACAGCAGATACGACAACGTGGAGCCCAACAACCCAACCAGCAGGACTGGCCGGCGACCAATACGATCGGAAAGGCTGCCCCACATCGGCGCGAACAGAAACTGCATCGCTGAGAACGAGGCCATCAATAGCCCCAGCGTTGCGAGAGTTGCTCGAAAGTAAATGCCGTAGCGAGGCAGCAACGGGAGAACGATTCCGAAACCGAGCAGGTCAATGAACACTACGACGAATACGATCAACAGTGTTGTACGGCGAGATTTCGCATCCGGTGTGTGGGCAGGAGCTTGTTCGAGCATTTTCGTCGACAGGGAAAGTAATGAGCAATTGAGATACCATCTGGGGTGAGCAGTGTTGCAGATTCGCTGCTGTCCTGCAAAAGCCCCGGTCAGCCTGTTGATGCGGCTGGTTGCCGGTTGAAGAATAAGACGGGACATCAAATCGATATCCCAACCGCAAGCTGCTATGGAGAACTCGAATGCAGAATCGCGCCGCTGGAGCTTTGTCGCTCGTCACTGTCTTCCTTGGTTGCTCGTCACTGTTTGCAGAGGAGAATCGGACGCACCGCCTGATCTACAACAGTGACGCCGACAATATGTTCATTTACGTCGAGCCGCCGATGCGGCCGGCCGACCTGTATCCATACGTTGATGAAATCGCTGACGCCGGCGCAACAACTCTCTATTTCTGTCCGAACTATGGCATGCCGGTGACTTACCAGAGTGAAGTCACACAGATGTTCGGAAGCGAACTCACCGTCGAACAGCAGCGACAGGTGGACGAAGTTTCGCTTGAGAAAGTATCACTGGAACGAGGTGCGGCCAACCTGCAGAAACTGGTCGAAGCCGGCCATTCGCCGGTCGGTCTGGTGATTGATCGTGCCAATGCCAGGGGGCTGGAGACCTTCATCACCTTTCGGCCCAATGAGGTACACTGGATTGAGAAGCCGGATGAGTTCCCCATCAATATGCTGCTGTCACAATTCTGGCGAGACCATCCTGAGTGGAGGATCGGAAAGGCGGGTGACAGACTCAGCCAGGTTCACATGGATATTCTTGGCCCCCGAACGAGTCCGGTCGTTGCCGGTTGGTTGCCCGGAGGAATGAACTTTGCAATCCCGGAAGTCCGGGCTCAAAGGCTGGCGCAGATGAGGGAATGCTGTGAACGATTTGATATCGATGGCCTCGATATCGATTTTCAGCGTTTTCCGATGTACTTTCCGGTTGGTCAGGAAGATGCAAACATCGAAACGATGACTGCGTGGATTGCAGACGTTCGAGACATGATGCAGGACGTTGGCAGAAGACGCGGACGACCCTTGCTGCTTTCCGTCCGTGTGATGGCGAAACCCGAACAGAACCTCGCCCTGGGACTGGATCCGGTTACCTGGGCGGAACGTGGACTCATCGATATCGTGGTGGCGTCACACTACCTGCACAATAATTTCCCGTTGCCAATTCAGGAGTACCGAAAACAACTCCCGGAACAGATTCCACTGTATGGCTCAATTGAAGTGGAAAAAGAAGCAGACCGCTATCGACAGATCGCGAAGCAGCTTTGGAAGGACGGAGTGGACGGCATCATGATGTTCAACTTCTTTACCTGTCGGCAACGAGGTGTTGAACCGGAGTTTTCCCTGCTGAAGGAACTGGACCGCGGCAGCCCCGCTGCCAGTGACCGAAGATCCGAATAGACTTGTGTGCTCAGAGACCCAACCAATGACAATGAAACCGCGACCACGAACCAGTGCCGTTCCAGTTTGTGCGGCAGGTCAGGCTACAGTCTTCGTTGACGAATATACCGATGGCATACTGGATCCCGAACAGGAGATGCTGGGCCCGGTTCGCGATGGAGGGCACATTGTTGCCAACACGGCACCAGGCTGCTGGGGACCGATGATCACTCCTTCAATTCGAGGAGGCCATGAGGTGACTCGTCCCGTGGCAGTCGTCGGAGCCGAAGTCGGAGACGCCATCGCAATTCGGATTAAGGAGATCAATGTAACTTCAATGGCAACGTCATCAGGCAACGATCAGGCCATGGAAGGACGCTTCAACGGTGATCCGTATTGCGCCGCTGTGTGTAGCGAATGCGGCACGCCTCATCCGGAAACGGTCATCAAGGGCATTGGCCCGGAAGCCGTTCGTTGTGCAGAATGTGGAGCAGACGCGACTCCTTTCACGTTCACGAACGGTTATACGATTGCATTCGATTCTGCACGAACAGTTGGCGTGACGTTGCCGAAGAAGCCCGCCGAGGACATGGCCAAGAAGGCTCACAAATACGCGGCGATTCCAGACAACTCTGTGCAAAATCCGATACTCACATTTGCTCCGCATGACCTCGTCGGCGTGGTCGCTCGCCTGCGCCCGTTCCTGGGACAACTCGGAACGACCCCGGCAATCGCCATGCCCGACTCACACAACGCCGGGGACTTTGGAGCATTCCTGATTGATGCTCCACATGAATTCGCGTTGACGCACGAACAACTGAAATTGCGAACTGACGGTCATCTGGATGTCGACGTCGTGCGTGAGGGAGCAGTCCTGATTTGCCCGGTGAAAGTTCCGGGTGGGGGAATCTATATGGGCGATATGCATGCTCTTCAGGGAGATGGCGAGATCGCCGGGCACACGTGTGATGTCGCCGGAACGGTGACTCTTCAGGTTGATGTTCTGAAAGGTGTGAATCTCAGCGGGCCCGTCCTGCTTCCACTCGTTGAGGATCTGCCATGGCTGGCCCGTCCACTCACAACGGAAGAAGAATCACGTGCAGCGAAACTGGCAAACAGCTACGGCCTGAAAGAATTAGAGCAATCCGCTCCGATCTCAGTCATCGGCACAGCAGCTGATCTCAATGCAGCAACGGAGAATGGACTGCAGCGTACGGCGGACTTGCTCAACATGTCTCTGCCGGAAGTCAGGAACCGTGCGACGATGACAGGAGCCATCGAAATCGGACGACATCCGGGCGTCGTACAGATCACGTTGCGCGTGCCTCTGGACAAACTTGAGAACGCTGGCCTGCTACCAGTGGTTGCTGACTTCTATGGCCTGCACTCTGCACCTGATTGAGGCGAAGCTGTCGTGACTCAGCGACGCATGAACCAGACACTGGCCCATGCCAGCAGTGGAAACAGGATGAAGATCAATGCAAATGTGAGCAGCGTTGATCGGCTCTTATCAGGCCAGCGTCCCATGAGACGTCGTCGTCCTTCAATCGAATGTTCTGCGCCCCGGTAGCACAGCGACAGACGGCTTTCGTTCTGTGATGTGCAATCCCTGTCCGGTCCACAGGATTTCCATGTCTCTGTCGGACCATGCTTCGTAGCCACGAGATGGATCGCCAATGATATGCCGTCCATTGAACTGTCCAAAGTACACGACGGAGTGAGCAGTACCACGGATCCAGCCACCATCTCGTTCGTATTCCGGCAATTGTTCGGCTGCGGCAGCGTCCAGTTTGCAACACAGCAGCAGCGGATGCGAAGAGCCTAAGTCTGGCAGATCGTCAATGTCGGATTCAAAGAACCCGACCCGATAGCCAGTCCCTATCAGTTTCGTTGCCAGACCGTGATACAATCCCAGCCAGGTCGTACCGTTTCGAGTCAGACATAAGTGAGCCATTTCCTGTTCTGTTGCGGGGATTCCCAACGCGACCAGGATTGTCGCCGAAGAAGCTGCAGAGCAGGTGTTGGGGTTCGTCTGCCGACAGACGGACCAGGGAAATGGAGGGTAAGGAGGTTCCCAATAGGTGCCACATTCCGGAGGAGTCGTCGGAACGAAGTACATGACCGACCAGATCGCTCCGCCCGTGAGCGCCGCCATCATCACCGTCCGACGAATTGCCAGGCCCGGACCACTGTGCAACGGCGATGCGATTGCCGCTTCACCCTCGTCTGATTCGTCAGCAGTTGTCTTCGTTGCTTCTCCACCCAATCGCTGCCAGACAACTGCAGCCAGTGCTGCCAGTAACAACGGGAACCAGTTGGAAAGGACGATCACAGACGGCAGGGGAATCCACTGAACAATCCACAGTTGCCCCCAGACGTACTTCAGATAGGCAGCCATCAGCAGCAAAAGAGCAACGGCCGCCATATCCAGGGCGCGAGGTGGCAACATTCTGGCAACGCGCCGCCCCAACAGGAAGATGGCAACGGACAGGAATCCGATGAGTCCCAATGCAAGTCGGATATCGTGCATGAAACTGGTGTGCTATTTCAGAGGGCTCGATCGATTTCGCGGAGTACGACAGAAGTCAGTTCCTGATTCTTCATCTCCTCAAGTTTGTCTTCCAGTTCAGGTACCATTCGTTCGACAAACCCGATCACGCCGTCTCCCGGATTCCGCTGCAGCAACTCCTTCGCGGCTTCGGTCGACTTAGTGTGGGTGATCAGAAAACGCAAATCATCTTCGGACAGACTGTCTGCCTTTTTAAGCGCCGCTTTGACGGCCGCGTCACGAGCACGCGGCACATGCTGAACCAGTTCCTTGAGTTCTTCGACACTCAGTTTACGGCTCATCAGACTCTTGACTGCGGCCTTCGACAGAACAGGCACAAACCGAGCCAGGTAGATGAGATCCTTGTTCTCCGGCCCCGGCCGACTCTTAGCCAGACGCTCCCAAAGCTCGCGGGCTTTTGCCTTCTTCCGAGGATCAGTCTTTTCTGCTGAACCAGCAGGTGCATCATCAGTCACGAATGGACTTTCTTTGAGTCATTGAGAGCCATGGTAATTCCAAGCCTGACACCTGTGGAACAGTTCCTGCCTGTGAGGCGACCGAGTGGCTCCTTCACACATTCGTCCGACGAGATGCGATATCCTGACAAATTCTAGACCGCCTGTCGTGAAGCCAAGCCCATAAAGATGATTCTCGGCGAAACAGGTTTGGCGTCAAGCATCCTGGTAAACAGCCTTCCAGGCTGGCGGACATGATTCCGCAGGTGGTCAATCTCTTGATGCTGGCCCGGTCACACGTCCGGACGGCAGTTGATTCCCACGAGTTGGCAAGGACTACGTCGCCCCACTGAGCAAGTCCTCACGTAAGAGAGAGCGCGTCCGGTATGGGTGGAAGGGGCTGGACTGAGCCTGCGAAGGATGCCCCGGGTGGTCGCTCGTTCCTCGTTCCAACCCCGGCCACACAAATATTCTCGATTTGACCGGGACTTATCTGGAACCTGTCGCGCCCGGCGTGCGAAATCCGAAACTCAACGAAATGCATTGAAGAGTCATCATAGATTGTACGATGACCAGTCAGGTTCTCTAGTGGGTAGCTGCCCCTTGCCCTACAGGCGCCCCGGGACCTGGACTTGAGAGAGTTCATTTGACGCAATCGAACCCTCTTTCAAGAGGTCCGACACATGCAGTACGAACGACATTGTTTCCGCGTGAGCCAGATCATCGTCCTCCTTCTGAGTACAGAATCCAACGTTCAAGGCGACTGGATTGACACCTTTGATGGTGGCTTTGACCAGACATGGAACTTCATAGGAGTTGATTCTGCAACCAGTCTTTCACCGTCGGAAACCTACAACGAAAGTACTGCAGGTAACATACTGACTCCGACTCTTCCAACTAATGCAGGTGGTCCTGAGTTTCACTTTGGCTATGTGGACGAAACGTTTACGGATGTTCGCGTTTCAGCAACGGCGTCAGGAGTTGGAACGGGCCACGACGTGAACGTGCTGGCACGAGGAAACCCTGCAACTTTGTCGGCCTATGCTTTTGGCGTCGATGATATTGCAAGTCCCGGTGCTCCTGCCGGACTGGTGGCAATCGCTCGCGTGCAGAACCTGGCGTATCAGGTGATCGCGACAGGTGTGATCCCGGACTATGAAACCGTCACCGACTATTTCCTTGAGTTCACTGTGATCGGCAATCAACTGTCAGGAACCGTTTACTCGGATGCAACAAGGTCCACAGAACTCGTGTCGATCGGCGTGATGGACTCGACACTCACGTCTGGCGTTTCGGGAGTCAGTGTGAGTTCCAACCACCTGGGTGATACACCTCTCAGTGGTACATTCGATAATGTGTCTGCGTCAGCCATACCGGAACCATCTTCGATGATGTTTCTCAGCCTGGGCCTGGCGACTGCATTTGGGATGCGCCGACGATGGAAAGTGTTTTGCAGCTGATGTTCAGGGTGCAAGGCTGACGAACCGGCTCTCCGTATTCCTGGTAACTCGTTCTCGCTGGGAGCGTTTGGTGTGGCACCAACGACCGCGCAGGCACTCAATGTCCCGAAAATGCGGAATTCCTATCCTGATGTCTGTTCGTCACCGGTCGCCGACATGAGAGCTCCGAGCTCTGCTTCCGGCTGAATACGCGAGATCAACTCTTTGGCCGCCGGTGGGAGTGGTCGTGATTCCAATGTGGCGATGATGCCTGGAATTGAATCTGAGAACGGATTCATTTCGACATCGAGTTCGACCAGTCTGCTATTCTCGATATCTTCTTCCACAACCGATGGCGGTATGAGTGCAATTGCGTCAGACACCGGAAGCATACGTCGAACCAGATCCATGTCGTGGCTCGTGAGAAAGACGGATCTCAGACTATCCAGAGTTGGAAACGTCTCGGGATACGCCTTCTGAATGATGTTCAGGAACCAGTCCGGCGAGTTGCCAACCATCACAGGATACTCCATCACATCGGAAGCTGACACATAGTCACCAGTCGCCAAAGGATGCTCCGGTCGACAGACGACGACAGGAGCGCTTAGATGCAACGGGATCGTCGCAATTCCCTGGTACCTCCGTTCCGGCATCTTTCCAATGAACACATCGATGCTGGACGATCGCAGGTCCTTCTCCATCGTGAGCCAGTCGCTGGTGACGACAGTAAAACGCAGCTTCGGCCACGTCTTCAGAAGATCTGTGAGAGCCGGCGCAAGAAGCCCTGCACTAACCGTGGGATCGACTCCAATCACCAGCCGGCCAGCTTCCATGTTCTGCATCAGGCGGATGTCGTGTTCCGCTTTTTGGATCTCATTGAGTGCGATGCGAGCTGCTTTGATGATGCGCCGCCCGAATGCTGTTGGCTGTGTTTCTCCTTTGCCTCGCTGAAACAACGGAACCTTGTAGTGCGCTTCCAGCTTGGATATCGCCAGTGACAATGCGGAATGTGTGATCCCTAACCGTTGAGCCGCACGACGATAGTTGCGGATGTCCGCAAGGGCGACAAGCTGGCGAAGGCCTCGAACATCCATGGCGTTGAAATCTGTGTCACGTGGCTGGGGCGATTCGACAAAACACTTTGCCGCTGGTGAGATCTGCTGACGATAATGCCAGCCGTGGTGAGCGATGTCAACTCAATGTGATGGGGGCTGTGAGTATCGAGTTGCAGCTGGCGACGCGACCAAACAAACTGCCTTTCGGAGCTATTTTGAACCGGTCACGGCCGGCTGGACCGAATGTCGGCGGTCTGACAAACCAGCCAGCCGAGCGAGCCATTGTTTGGTATCCAGCGTCACCACAAACACTGTTGGAACGAGAAACAGAGTAAAGAGGGTCGATACCAGAAGCCCGCCAAGAACAACGCTGCCGAGACCTCGATAGAGTTCACTGCCCGCCCCCGGGAACGCAACCAGAGGCAACAATCCGAGGACAGTTGTCAATGTGGTGATGAAGATTGGCCGAACGCGAGTCTGGATACTCAACGGAACCGCATCGCGAGGATCCATGTGCTCCAGTCTCATATGATTGAGCGACTGATGCACAATCAAAATCGCATTGTTCACAACAGTGCCGATCAGAATCACAAAGCCCAGCATGGTGAGAACGTCGAGCGCCTGAAAGACGAACAGATTCAGTACCGTCAGTCCCAGGATTCCTCCGACTGCTCCCAACGGCACGGAAAAGATAATGACGAACGGATACAGCCACGACTCAAACAGAGCGGCCATCAGCAGATAAGTGATGGCCAGGGCCATCAGCAGATTCCATTTCAAAGCCGACCATGCTTCTCTCAGTTTGTCAGCGGTGCCTGAAAGAGTAATCAGGTACCCTCCATCGAGCATTGCCCCTTCGTGCAGCGGCACCACAATGGATTCGTCAATCCTCTGCATGGCGTCTTCGAGCGGCATAGTGAGCGACGGTGTCACCTGAATCGTGATCGCTCGCTGTCGTTCTCGCCTGTTGATCTGTTCCGGTCCGCTACTCAGCTTCACTTCCGCGACCGCTGACAACGGAACCAGTTGTCCGAGATCAGTGGAGATGGGAAGTTCGTGCAGGTCCTGAGTTCGTTCTGAAAACGATTCTTCTCCGACGATCGTCAGATCAATCTTGTCGCCGCCGGAAAAGAAGTCTCCGGCGTAAGCTCCATCGACCAGGGCATCAACCGTATAACCGAGATCTGATGCATGGATTCCCATTTCGGATGACTGCATCAACCGAGGCTCAATATGAATCTCCGGGCTGGACAGATCGAGACTCGGCCGCGGCATTGCCTGAGAGTCCGGCAGCAGTTGTTTCACTTCTCCCAGGACCTTGCTGCCGATCGTCACGAGTTGCTCCAGATCGGGACCGGTGATTTCGATGTCGATTGTACGTCCACCGGTGAAGCCTCGTTCAAAGAGGCTTGACTGTTTAGCAACGGCAATCGTACCGGGAAACTGTGATGCCGTCTTCCGAATCAACGGGATGAGTTCGTGAACACGAGTTTCATCGTGCGCCTGAAATCCCATGAAGACGCGTCGACCGTAGACCACGTAGAAGTAGTAGCTGATGACCGGGTACTCAAGAGCTTCTGCTTCCGGACTGCCAGGATCAGTGTTCCAGTATACTTCCAGATCGTCTTCGATCTTTGTTCCCATCTCCAGCAATTGCATCATGTTGTAACCAGGTGGCGGAGACACACTGCAGAAGACAAAGTTCCGATTGCCGGATGGCAGGTATTCCACCTTCGGCCAGAAGGCGTAGCCGAGCCCAAAAGACACCGCGATCATCATCACGATCACGGCAAGTGATCGCATGGTACCTCGTTCAATCCAGCGATTGATTCGGATGACATACGAAACGAAGCCTGATCCAATCTTCTGAAGCAGTTGAGGAATCAGACCGCTTGATTTGCCACCCAAAGTGTCCCGCTCTGCTCGCCGTCCGCTAAACAGACGCGAAGCAGCCGTCGGCACAACAGTGAACGACACGATCAATGACAATCCCACCGCACAACTAATGGCGAGCGCGATGTCTCGAAACAACTGCCCCGCCATTTCTTCCACAAACAACACCGGCACGAAGACGGCGATGGTGGTTAGTGTGGATGCCACGACGGCGCCCCATACCTCCTTCGTACCGTTGACAGCGGCCTGCACCGGAGGTTCCCCGGATTCGTAACGGCGGAAGATATTCTCCAGCACCACGACAGCGTTGTCGACCAGCATCCCGACGGCAAACGCCAGACCTGCCAGGCTAACAACGTTCAGCGAGCGGCCCATCAACCCAAGCAGCAGAAACGTGCCGATGACGCTCACCGGAATCGCGAGGCCAACCACCAGGGCTCCTCGACCAAACCAGAACCCACCAATGATGACCAGAGCCAGAGTCACCAGCACATAGCTGGATGAAATATACGCCGCAGCGACCGCCGATGCGGCAATCAACGGCACGACCAGCAGAGTGCGACGCCCCAGATGAAGAAACAACAGCAGCACAATCATCGTAAGCGCACCGCCGAGGAAGATGTTCTGTTGGACAAGCCCGATCGCTGAATGGATATATTCGGTCTCGTCGTAGTACTGGTACAGCTCCAGACCGCGCTGTTTCAGGATTCCCTCGTTGAGTTCTTTGGCGGCGGCTCGTACGCCTTCCATGACAGCCAGCACATTGGAGTCCGATGCTCTGCGAACGGCCAGGCCGTTGCTGTCGATACCGTAACGCCGCGAGACGCTGTCCATCTTCTTGAAGCCGATTTTGACTTCAGCGACATCGCCGACATAGATCGGCGCTCCGTCTCTCACGGCCAGTACCTGTTTGCGGACCTGCTCGGGAGTGCGGAACTGGCTGAGCGTCCGGATCACCCAGCGTCGTTTGCCCTCCCAGAAATCGCCGCCGGATGTGTCCTTGTTCTGGTTTCGCAACGCATTGCGGACATCCACCACGGTCAGCTGCCGAGCGGCAAGTCGATCCGGATCAACAATGACCTGCAACTCCTCCTGACGCCCGCCATACGTGTACGCGTCAGACACTCCGGCGACACGCTCAAGACGCGTTTCGATGACGTCTTCTGAAAACTTGCGCTGCTCCTGAAGATTCATCTTCGGTGGAAGCAGCTCTTTCAGTTCCGGATGTTCGGCTCCATGTGCTTCCCAGACTTTCAGCAGACGAAAAACCCGCAGGCCGGTGTTGATCGCTGTACTCGCGGGCACGAGTGCTTCCGCCAGTTCCGGATGCTCTTTTTGAAACGCTTTGATCCTGTCCAGGCCCGGCGGTCGCGCGGTGAGTGTGAATCGCGCGATCGGTCGGTCAGAAACATCCGATGCCTGAATCACCGGTTCCTGTGCGTTGATCGGGTACTCTCGCACCTGCTGCAGGCGCGTGTTGACACGCAACATAGCGTCTTCGATGTTCGTGCCGACGGCAAACTCCAGAGTGACCCTTGCGAACGAGTCGCTGCACTCGGACGACATCCTGACGAGGCCCTCAACGCTCTGTAGTTGCTCCTCCTGCTCCTGGACAATCTCGCGTTCCACTTCCTGAGGGCTGCCACCTGGCCAGCGAGTTTCGATGGTCAGAATCGGGTTTTCGACAGATGGAGCCAGCTGTTTGGGCATGCGGACAAGACAGATGGCACCAAACATCACTGTCAGCAGCACGCCAACGGAGACTTTGACCGGGTTGCGGATGAATGCTTCGATCAGATGCATGGCTAGTCCAAACCGGCAGTATCGGACGCCTCTGCACGGCGGAATACCACCGACTGACCATCCTTCAATCGTTCATTACCGCGAACCACGACGAGCTGCCCGGCCATTAAGTCGCCTTCCACCTGAATCAATCCCGCATCCGCGATTCCTAGTGTCACCGGGACCAGCTGCACTGTCGGCTGTTCGACTTCTTCATCATCGATCACAAACACGTAGCGACGGCTTCCGTTGAGGACCAGGGCGTCTTTCGGTACCAGCGGCATGCGGACTCGGTTTCCTGTCGGCAGAACAGCTCGCGCCAGCATCCCGGCCATGAGTAGCGGTCGACCGTCTCGTCGTGTGTTGTCGAGACGGATGTTGATCGGAAACGTTCGAGTCCGATTGTCGGCGATGGGCACGATCTGTTCGATTCGGCCCGTGAACACATCGCCGGGAAGTTCGGGAAACTCAATCCGTACATCTCGATTCCGTTGAAGCCGAACAGCCTGTTCTGCCGGGACATTGCACGACACTTCGACGCGGTCGAGGCCGATGACTTCCGCAACCGGGTCGGCACTGCTGATCCATTCACCCACTTCTGTGAATTCCGCTGTGACGTAGCCGGCAAACGGAGCGTAGATGGTAAATTTCTTAATCCGGTCCTCGATCAATTCCACATTGGCGGTCTGCAGTTCCACTCGAGCCTGTGCCTGTGCGATCTCTTCTTCTCGTGGCCCGGCTTCCAGCCGGCTGAGTGCAGCCTGAAACGCCGACAGATTCTGACTCGCGGCTTCCGATGTTTCGCGTGTATTGTCAAGTTCCGTCTGGTTAACCGCCTGTCGCTGAAAGAGCTCTTCAAGTCGAGTCAGTCGTGTAAGCGAGTTTCGATGAATTGCTTCCGCTGCCAGCATTCGAGCCTTCGCTTCAGCGACTTCTTCCGGACGTGTCCCGTTGCGAAGCTGCCGTAACTCTTCCTCACGAAGCCGAAGTTCTGCTTTCGCTGCCGCCAACTGGATTTCGAGTGTTCCGGTTCGCAGCTTTGCCAATGGCTGGCGTTCCGTCACTTCGTCTCCTGTGTTCACCAGAAACTCCACGACTCGCCCGTCGACAGCCGTGCCAACCGTACTGGTGCGGATTGGCATCACCGTGCCGACGACACGATGTCCCACACTGACGTCACGCTCGACGACCTCCGTCACGATCACATTTGCATCCTGCGCAAGAAGTTCCGGCAATGTCATCGCGATGGTGAGCAAAACAGGAACGCACTCGGGACGGCGCAGCATGAGTGACAATGGCAGCATCAAACGGATTTCGAAGCAGCGAGGAAGATGCGGAAGGTGGGAATGAACGGCCATGAAAGCATCAGCCGAGCGTCTGATTATGCCACCAATCCTCTCATTTGCACGCACTCGCTGCTCGATTACGTTGGAGCGAAACAATTCAGGCTACCAGCAACGGTTTGCGCGGCGTGTTCCCCTGTTGTGAGAAACGTTACAACCCTATTGGTTCGCCGATCCGGGAACGTCGCGATATTTTGCATGGCAAGCCCGGCAGTTGCGTGCGATCTGACGCGTGTGAGTCTGCAGGATCTCAGGAGCAGCTTTTCCGTCCGGGGCATTGCGCCACCGCGGCAGTTCCTGCTCCATTCTGAATGCTGCATCCTGCGACTGCCGCAACCACTGTTGAAAATCGGCAGGCTGATTCCGGACCGTTTCCGTCCGCAGGAGTTCAGTGAAATGTTCTCGAAGCAACACGGCAACGTGAACGGCGTCCAGATCCGGATGGTCTGCTGGAGTCACCCAGTTCGATTTGGAAAGACGTTCAAAGTCTTCATGCGTGTGGCTCAGCTGCACCATCGCTTCAGCCATCGGAGGAACGTCGCATACCGATTTGAATTCGACGTCAAATTCATCCAGAAATTGAGTTGCCAGTGGAACGGCGTCGCGAGCCGACTGGTAAAGTCCCGAATAGTGAGGATCGGTCCCGGCCACCTCAAGAATCGAAACACCCTGCGATGGCGGAATCATCCCGGCCGAAATGCATGCGACGCTGGTGGCCGCCGGACTGCGGTGTTTGCCGTGATGACAGTGAATGTAGATCGGACCATCCAGATCACGAACGGCTTTCGCCAGTTCGATCGCCCGTTTGTCGGGGATTCCGTCATAGCCGTGTGGCAGGTGGACATAAGCCAGACCGGTTTTGGTGGCAGCAGCAACGTCGGGGATCGCTCCATCGACACTGATAATGGTCTTCACTCCCAGACCGGCGAGTTCTGCGAATGCCTCATCACCTTCCGGAAGGCCGCCCGAGAACACACTGGGATGCACTCGGACGACATTTGGCAAATGTCGAGTCTCCAGGCGGACGGGAACCGTGTCGCTGACGGTCGGCGCATCTGACGCTGCAACTGGCGTTGGATTTTTAACGCCAGCGACAGTCAGCAGGCCCACGATGATGACGGCTGGGATAACAGTGTCCCGCACGACGAAATCCTTTAATGGCAACTCGCACAAACGACGTTCACACCAGAAAGGATATTCTTCGCGACAGTTCTTGTCTGTCGATTTTGCACAATCCGATCAGAACTCGCCGACAATTTCTCCACCGGCCCGAGTCCCCAGGCTCCTCCAGACATCCAGATCGATGTTCTCGGAAACCGCGCGGCACGATCCGTCAGCCAGCCCGACCTGAACGGTACCCACATGATGACTGCGCGACGTGATGATGGCATAACTCGGATTCCCTGAGAGCCCGTCCCTGCCTTCCTGCCACGAATTGAAGTCACATTCTTCAAACGTGGACGTGCCATCCGAGCAAGTCGTGTTCGTGTTGGGTGTCATCGTCGTGGTGAAGCCATGATGATGCACGCGACCGTCCGGCCATTCCGTGTGACCGGTGTTCTTGAATTGAGCGCCACTGGCAATGGCGGATTCCGCTTCGGTGACACCTGCAGGGATTGCGGTTGTCACAGGACCACCGTTGCGACGATAGGGAGTCCACGCCTTGACTTCAGATGTCAGCAACGTGTTGCTGGTCCCGTCTGTGAAACTGGCGATTCGCAAACGCGCATTCGGAAAAAAGGCTCCGTCACCGCCTTCTCCAGTCGCTGGGTCGTACACAAACCACGTGCCAAAGTTGAATCCGTACGTCGTGGGATACAGAGTCACCTTGCCGCTGCCTGGATCGCGGGATGTGTCTGCCAGCGGATCGCTGGGGCAGGAGTACACTGGAATCTTCAGCCCGTCAATAGCGGCCTGGAAATCCCAGGCGGTCGTCAGATCAACGGCGTTATACAGGTTTCCCTGATCCAGAAACGGTAGAATCCGGCCATGCACACCCCAGGACCCATTGTTGCCGGTCGCAGTAATTGATGGATCAATACACGCACTGGGCGGTAACGAGTTTCCAACATCAATGTAGTTGTGAATGGCCAGCCCGATCTGCCTGAGATTGTTCTTACACTGAGTCCGTCTGGCAGCCTCGCGCGCCTGTTGCACGGCAGGCAGCAGCAGTGAGATCAGAATCGCAATAATCCCGATCACGACGAGCAGTTCGATCAGTGTGAAACCGGTTCTTCGTCTGGCGGAACGAGGCATGAGGGTTCCTTCGGTGGGTGCCTTTTATGGGCTGTTAAGGGTAACAAGCTCAAAGATGTTTCTGTGAAGTCAGAATTTGACCTGTTTCTGTCAGGCACATTACATGCCGAAGTGGATGCACAGGAAAATCAACTCCGTCGTCACAGAATGCTCCTCAGCTGACGGAAACTCCGCCACGGGTGGTGGTTCACTCGCCAGGCGACCACAGTGCTTTCTAACGATGACTTCGCACGGCCGTGGCAGGCAACTGAATTCAGTCGAAATCCGTTCAACAAACGCGAACCTGCCACGAAGACTGACCGGATGACAAATTTCCTGCATTGTCGTTAAGAAAAAGCGGGTATCCTGTTCGAACTGAATCGATGTTCCTATCGGTCTTTGAAACTTCATGAGATCGCCTCTACGCAATCAGATCTTTCTGCCCATTGCCGGCCTGCTCATTCTGGCTGTAGTTTTGTTCACTGCCATGAGCGCGTGGCATGCAGTGGAAGTCAGTCGCGTCCAGACGCGGCAGCACATGAAGTCGGTTGCGGAAGCACTCGGCGATGCCGCCTATCCGCTGACAGACGACGTCGTCCGACGAATTGGAGCCATGTCCGGTGGCGATGTGGTCTTTCTCGATCGCGAAGACAACATCACATCATCCACAATGGAACCAGCTACTGAAGCCAGGAGGCTGCTCGCTGATCTACCGAAAGACGGCCCGAACGCGCTGTCAACTCACACGATTACATGGAACGGCAGCACTCTCCTCGTGACCGCGATTCGTCGCACGCACTTTCGGTATCCAGGCACGTTGTACATCATCATGCCACAGACGGAATTCAGTGCGGTCTGGCGGCAGTCCGTCATGGCCCCGGCGACCGTTGCTGTTGTGATTCTCATTCTGGCACTGGCCGTGGCGATGGTGATCTCGCGACGAGTGGCACGGCGTATTGATCTACTGCGCGATCAGTTCCGACATCTCGCGTCCGGTGACTTTCGTCCAGTCGCGGTTGCTGGACGTGATGATGAGATCCGTGACCTGCTGGCATCCGCCAACGACCTGTCGAGTCAACTCCGCACGATGCAGCAGGAGCTGCTCAAATCAGAACGTCTGCAGCTTCTTGGACAACTGTCCGGTGGGCTGGCTCACCAGTTGAGAAACTCTATCGCCGGCGCTCGACTGGCCATTCAACTGCATGAACGCCGATGTGAATCTGACGATGAAATGTTGCAGACGGCACTCGCTCAACTGGCACTCACCGAAGAACAGGTATGGGCCGTTGTCTCGCTGCAGCCGGACGGTCAGTCTTGCGGCAAACCCGAACAGTGCGATGTCTGCCAGGTGGCTGCGGACGTGATTTCGCTTCTTCAACCGCATTGTTCTCACTGGAAATCAGAACTCAGTCTGACGTCACCCGATGAACTGCTGACGCTGCTGAACTCGCCGCGTTCTGTGAAAGGCGCGTTGTTAAACCTTGTTCAGAATGCGATCGAAGCGGCGGGGACAGAAGGAAAGATCGATGTCGAGGTCAAACGGACGGAACAGCAGGTCGTTGTCGAAATTCGCGACACCGGTCCGGGGTTCTCGCTGACGCAGGACGAGCTGGCCACAGCGTTCCGTACAACAAAACCAGAAGGGATGGGACTGGGCCTGACGATTGCTCAACATGCCGTCGATCAGGAAGGCGGTACACTTCAGATGGACCGCGTGAATGATCAGACAGTGGTACGGGTCCGCCTTCCACTGCGTCTACCAAAGACTGCTCCCGCTGATGATAGTTCAATGATTCAGGAAACAGTCGCGCTATGACGAATGCACTTGTTGTGGATGACGAACCGGCGATCTGTCAGTGCCTGGAAGCATTGTTTTCGGATCTCGACTGCGATGTCAGCGTTGCTGCTTCCGCCGAGAACGGGCTGGAGTTATTGCAGCAGTCTGCGTTCGATGTCGTCTTTCTGGACGTCCGACTGCCGGGAATTGACGGACTCGAAGCGCTGGCCGAATTCCAGAACCAGTCAGTCACTCCGGTTGTCGTGATGACGGCTCACGGAGACCTGTCGACCGCCGTGTCCGCTGTGGAAAAAGGAGCGTTCGACTATCTGCCGAAGCCATTTGAACTGGAACACGTTTCCGACGTGTTTCAGCGTGCCGTGGCGGAATCAATGTCTCGGCGGAACATGAGATCAAAGGCGGCAGCACCGAACACCTCGGGCGATCTTGTTGGTGGTTCCCTGGTGATGCAGAACCTGTTTCGGCAGATTGCCATGGCGGCTCAGCATGATGCCCCGGTGCTGATTACGGGAGAAAGCGGCACCGGAAAAGAGCTGGTTGCCAACGCCATTCATCGGCACAGCGCGAGAAAAGACCATCCACTAGTCGTGGTGCATCTGGCATCGTTGAGTGAAGGGTTGCTGGAAAGAGAGTTGTTCGGACATTCGGCGGGAGCCTTCACCGGAGCCGACCAGGCGCAGGCTGGCGTGATTGCTCAGGCCAATCAGGGGACACTGTTTCTTGATGAAATCGGTGAGACTCCCAAGAGTACTCAGGTGACATTGCTGCGTGCCATCGAATCAGGCGAGTTCTATCCTGTCGGCTCAGCCACGCCCGAACGGTCCGGGTTTCGCCTCGTCGCAGCAACGAATGTCCCGATTGAAGTGTTAAAATCATCAGATCGTTTTCGTCCTGATTTCTTTTATCGACTGGCCGCCATACAGATTCACGTTCCACCGCTTCGCGAACGTCTGGACGACATCCCGCAACTCGCCAGTTACTTTCTGCAGCAGCAGACTTCAGACGATTCTCGACATTTCACGGACGAAGCGATACGGGAACTGCAAGACCGCGACTATCCCGGCAATGTTCGCGAGCTACGCAACATCGTTATCCGAGCCGCTTCCGAGTCGATGGAATCAGCGATCGGAGTGAGTTCTATTGCGGCGATCAAAGAACAGTCGTCGTCGGCTTCGACGGATTCCGAACTGCGTCAGGCCACCCGTCTGTGGGCACAACGCGCTTTGAAGGAAGAACTGCCATCTCCAATTCTGGCGGCTTCGCAAATCGTCGAATCCGAACTGATTACTGCTGCCATGAAACAAACCAACGGAAACCGTTCGGCTGCCGCTCAGCTGCTGGGAATCCACCGCGAAACGCTGCGCGAAAAACTGCGGAAGATGGAGGCTTCTCGGTAAACACTCCACGCTGGTTGCGTGCCGATTGATGGAGTCTCCGGCTCCAAAAAAACACCGGCGTCGCGTGCTCGTCTGAACAGAATTGTTCGCTCATCAATCTGTGTCGGACTCATCCGATGATGCTTCTTCCGACGTTTCCGCAGCCGATGGAAACAGTGCCGACAAATCCGGCATATCTTCCGGCTGGACTCTTTGGATGAAATAGTGCGTCGCATCATCCGGCAGGAAATCGGTCCGGTCTTCGTCGATTTTCAGAGTCGCTGGTGCAGACATCGTCCCAACGATCCAGACGCTGTTCTGATCTGTGTGAGTGAGTGTTCTGATCGTCACACGTTCATCACCCCAGAATTCCGCCAGGTGCCAACGATCTGTAAATCGGTTCAGCCGAACCGGGAAGGTCTTTGAGAATTCATCTCCTGGTTCCATCTGCTTGTGCACGGACTGAAACTGAAACGCCATCGTATTATAGGTAACCGTTTCAGCAGCAGCCTCCGCACCATCCTGATCGATGACCCCATAGACAATCTGCTGACGCTGATAACTGTCAAGTTCAGACAGTTGTCGCGTTCGTCGTCGTGCAATGCCGATCACGACTTTGCAGTTTGTGATTCGGACAGGTAGCTGATTAACAAGGCGTACCGAAAACTTCGCATCAGGCTGCGTCAGTAATTGGCCGACACTTTCGTCCCATCCGGTGCGCACACGGACAAAATCATCCAGGTTCTGGGTCTCCGGATCAGATGCAGATTCACTTGCGACGGGTACCTCTGTAGCGTCGCCCGATTCCTCCTGAATATACGCAAACGCAATATCCAGCCCCTTCCAGGCCGGCTGATACGCTGTTGCCTGAAGGTTGCGCCGGCCCCACGGTGTCATGGGGACAGTGATTTTGCAGATATCAGGTTCGTCCGGCACCAGTCCTGACTGCCACGTAAACGGCGTGTATCCTTTCTGCGAATACGGTTAATAGGCGTAACCTTAGTAGTAGCCTGAATCGTGAGGCATCTTGGTATTCTGCACGTCTGCTCGGTTACCGTGGACCACGACTTCTGTATCACGTCCTCCGGCGGATTGCACGTTGATCTTTGCGACTTCCACCGCACCACCGGCGCCGAACTCAGCGACGGTAACCAGATTCAGATCTCCCTCACTGTTTCTGAGATATGCTCCCAGACCGCCAGCCATCACTGTGGCCGTGCCGACAATCACAACAGTGAGAATCGCAATGCGCCGACGTTCCATCCGATAGAAAACCAGCGGCACGATTCCGGAAAGCAGCATGTAAACGGCAAAAAATCCAAGGAACCTCAATCGGTTGCGAGCCGCATTTTTCCCGTCGGAATACCACGGATTTGTTTCGGCAAGAGCGGGCACAAGCTGGCTTCTGTCCAGCTTTGCGATGGTGCCCGCCAGCCGATCACGAAACTCGCTGCTGGCGTCCGAAAGCAGGTCTTCGGAATAGACTCGCAAAGAACCAAGCCCCACCCGATTGGCTGTCAGTCCATCCAGCTGAATGGCCGGTTCGTTTCCCAGTGGAGAAGCCTTGAAAAGTTGTTCCGGAATTTCAGTGGATGACTCAGGAGCAAACACCGTTCCTCCCTGACACATCCATTCTGCTATCGCGCGCCACTGAATGTGGTTCAATTCCTTCGCTGTTTCGTCATCCTGAATAATGATCGCCTGCACCGGCGACAGCGGCCCCGGATGACGAGGAATCTGCCACGGTTTCGCCGCCAGACATCTCACGGGACGCCCATCGGCCGGAGCCAGATGCAGACCTTCGTCGTTGAAGTAGGCCGGGGCTTTCTTCGGATTTTTCAGCGGAACTGTCCGCCCCTGCCCGTCCAGAAACAGAACGAAACTGGTGTCCGCATCCAAATCACTGCCTGTCGCAATCGGCAACTGTCGCCTCCACAGAACGTGGCCGTTCGCCTCCAGAAACGTGTGGCAGTCGTGCCAGGTACTCAGATCCTGAATAAACGAGAACCGAGAAGTTCCCCCCTGACCGATAAACACCTGTCCCAGTGTCGTTGTCTGCTCGCTGAACGGATCAAAGATGTGGATGACGCCGTCGATGTCCTTTCCGGAGTAGTTGCTGATGTTGAATGAGAGAGGAACCGGCACCGCCGTATCGACGGTATCATCCCATCCGGCCACGGCTTCAATCGTCAGGCCACCGGTGTCGATATCGGATGTGGGAGAATCGGGCTCACCTGTCTGCTGGGCCGACGCATTCGATATCACCAGACATGCCAGGCCGATTGAAACGATGCGAAGAACGCCTGCGAAGGGTGCGAGAGCTGTTTTCATTCATCAGCCTCCTCGCACCGGTCCGGCAGGTAGGAAGAACGCAGTTGCCGACCGTAAAGACGCGTCCCCAGAAGCGCACCAGCGACCAGCAGCAAATGAAGAATGTAGAACGGCAGGCTGGAAAGATACTCAGGAAAACGAGATCCCAGTCCACGAAACAGATACATCATCACAGTCAAGGGAGACAGCATCGCAAATGACGGTGCCCAGTTTTGAAGAATGACAACATCCCGCAATTCGTGAAATTCAAGACAGAAGGCGCTCAGTAACAACGGGCCGATACAGACCAGCACGAAATAAAGTCCTGCGGCAAGAGCCAGTGATCCAGATCGAAGCCACATCCGCAGACACAGCATCCGATGAAATGCGTAGATCGTGACGGCCGAAACAGACATCACCCACGCACCTCCGAGACAGACCTGAACATAGTCGATCGGACTCCCGCGAAAACCACGGTCGGAGTCGTGAAACACTGAATTGCCTGCCGGGCCGGCGGCATAGACATCCAGAATGAACGGGACAGCAATGCAACACGCAGACGACGCCAGCAGGAACAGGAGGAATGCTGTGGTATCCAGCCGAGAAACCTCAACGCGTTTCCCGGCAACGAACGGGATGCGCAGATACGTCGTGTTGCGACCATGCGAAAACAGAAGCAGCGCAAAAGCCATGCTGAAGCCATGGATCGTCAGGTTCATTCCATGTAAGTCGTCAATCCAGTACGCGCCCTGATTGATAACCACATAACTCCCCATGAACCACGCAAAGAGGGTAAACGCACCACACGAAAGAACCAGCAGCCCTCCAAGCGTGAATCCCCAGCGAATCAGTCCTTCCCAGTTTCGAAAGGCCATGCTGCGGTTTTCGTAAAAGAAACTCAGTTCCGACGGCCGCTGAATGTGCATACGAAAACGAAAACGTCTCTTTCGTTTCGCATCCCCTTTGCAGACCACCTCTCCAAATGTGCTGTTGTCCTGAATGATTCCAAACAACGGCCCCATTGAGACTCCGCACATGGCAACAATGATCACAACCGCCATTGCCACTGCCGAGCTACAGAACACCGATAGAAAACTCTGCCCCAGTTCCGAATCCGTAACTGACATCGCGGAGTAGACCGGGTGAATGAGCGCTGGAAATGGTGTCACGACAAACATCTGAGTGGGCAGGGGCGTCAGTCCCAATCCACAGAACACGCCGGCCACGAAAATCACGGCCACCGCTGCCAGCAGTTCGTTAAGAAACAGCGACGTCCACAGAGTCACCAGCGACAGAGCGATGCAATACAGCCAGACGAGGAACACTCCGGCGAAGAATGTCAGCGGATCCACTCCTCCCAGCGTGAGACTCAGCGCCAGCCACGGCAGCAGCAGAAACAGTATCAATGCCAGGAACAGATTCTGCGACGTCGCTTTGCCAATCATGTAACGCAGCGGAGTAATCCCGCTCAGCACAATCTGATCGAAGTAGTTACCTGTTCTTGGGCCCCAGAACACCGTCAGCATACGAAGCGGAATGACGAGTGTCGCCATGATGGTCGCTCCGCCGAGCAGAATCAGAGCCAGCAGTTGTCCGAATTCCAGGCCCTCTGAGATCTGTCGAAGACTATAATCGTTCGGATCCGCCATCAGTGGCAGCACGAATATGAAGACGGCTGCATTCAGCAGCAACCCGGTCGTGCCAATCGTGAAACCGGAAACCAGTTTCGCTCGATCCAGACCAGACGTCGGACTGTCCTGGAAGATCGAGGTGATGGAGCGGACAACGTTCATGTGACCTTCCCGGCAGTGGACCGCATGAAGATGTCTTCCAGGTTCGGTTCGTCCTCCGCGAACTGCAGGACAAGAATGTTCCTTTGCAGCAATTCCGTCAGAACGAAGTTGCCGTTGGGTTCATCGCTGCTGACGTGTAGAAAGTGATCTCGCAATTCACACGACTTCACCTGAGACAACTCCGACAAAGCCGCTTTCGCGTTTTCGATCTCGTCCTGCGGGACTCTCACCTGAGTCACCTTAGTTGTCGTTTGATGCTGGGCGCGCAGAGTGCCGATGTTGCCGTCCAGCACCATTCGACCGGCTTCAATGATACCGATACTGTCGCTGATCTCTTCGATGTCCGGCAGGATGTGCGAACTGATGATGATCGTCTTTCCCAGCGAGGCGAGGGTACGGATGATCGATCGAAGTTCGTTGCGTGCGCGAGGATCCAGGCCACTGGCCGGTTCGTCCAGGATGAGTAATTCCGGATCGTGAAGCAATGTCTTGGCCAGCAGCAGGCGTTGTCGGTTTCCAGTGGACAGACCTTTGACCATTACACGCTCTCGGCCACTCAGGTCAGTCAGTTCACAGACATCGCGAATCCGCTGAGGTCTCTCTGCTGGTGGAATTCCTGACATGCAGCCGAAGTATTCCAGGTACTCGGCAATTGACAGATTGCGAGGGCTGCCGAATTCGGCCGGCATGAAACCCAGGTTGCGGCGTACGGCCCGGGGCGACTGGCTGACGGATTCTCCCAGCACGCGCACGTCACCACGATCGGGTCGGGCCAGTGTGCAGATCATCCGCAGCAGAGTGGTCTTACCAGCGCCGTTGGGACCAATCAGCCCCAACGTCTGACCACGACCAACGCGCAAAGTGATGTCGTCGACCGCAACAAGATCGTCAAACGTCTTCGTGACACGGTCAATTTCTACAGCAGTGTCGTCGTGAGTCATTACTGCCTTCAAGGCCGCTCCTGATTCTGCGAGGGATAAAAACCATTGAGCAGCTGATCCAATGTTGTCATTGCGCGTTCTGATCGTTGCAACGACATTGTGAGATTCCACGTTCCCGTCAGCAAGCAAGCGTCAGAACCCTGTTGAGATTCGCCAACGGACTCAACAGCAACAGGATCAGCCACTATGCGAAAATTGTCTGCAAATCTCCCAGTCTGACTGGTGGAACAGGCAGCGTGCGAAAGAAACCCTCTCGGCGGCAAGGAGCTCCCCACGTCACATGTTGCGAGGAAACGCGTGGAATCAGGACGGAATCGGAAGCGGCTTGTGGAACTCCCATACGCGATTTTCCGAATTTGGCGGAACGGTCTGCTCGGTTCATTGGAACTTAATGACTGAACGGTAACCTTGGTGACCGGGTCTGCTTCGGGACGTTGAACGATCCGAAATGCTGGTTTGGTGCGGCTGTGTTCAGGAACCATTCTGTATTCCGGTTTCTCAGTCCCGAAGACGATTGTTGTTTCAACCATAGCTACTACTGATGGTTCTTGATATGACCCACGCAATGTCCCTCCACGAACGCTGCCCGAATTGCGCTTATAGCCGGTCAGTTGAATCACGGTCGTTGTTTCGTCGGTTAATGTGGCTTCTTCTGCTTCGACGTTGCTTTCGTTGTCTTGAATGTCGCGAACGCTTCACGATTTCCCTGATTTCGTTGCGTCGTCTGGCTCGCTGAACGCAAACCGTCGCTGCGATTGCTACTACACAGGCCAGTCTATGGGTTCTTCTGTTCGTATCGCAGTCGTTTGGCTTCTTGCCACAATCACTAACTGCTCATTGCTGGCCGTGGAATCCCCCAACATCATCCTGATGATGGTCGATGATCTGGGGTTCTCAGACTTTGGGTGCTACGGCAGTGAGATCGAAACGCCCAACGTCGATCGACTGGCCGCCGATGGGCTGCGGATGAGTCAGTTCTATAACACGGCGAAGTGCCATTCATCACGCATCTGTCTGCTCACCGGCAAGTACCCGTTTCAGGCGGGCAATCAGAAGATGGACAAGGCGCTGACGGTTGCGGAGGTCATGCTGCATCATGGTTATGCGACGTCGATGACTGGGAAATGGCATCTGGACCTGGAACCTACTGATCGAGGCTTCCAGCGATACTGGGGGCATCTTTCGGGATCGACAAACTTCTTTAAAGGTGACGATACGTTTCGGCTGGACGGAAGACCGTGGTCAGACTTTGATGATGATTTCTACACGACCGATGCGAACGTTGATTATGCGATTCAATTCATTGATGAAGCACTGAACAACGACAAACCGTTTTTCCACTACATCGCCTTCAATGCGCCTCACTATCCTTTGCAGGCAAAACAAAAAGACGTCGAGAAGTATCAGGGACGATACGAAATCGGCTGGGACGAACTGCGCCATCGGCGCTACGCCAACCAGGTCGCCAGTGGACTGATTGATTCAGGACATCAGCTAAGTCCTCGTCCGGACTACATTCCAGCGTGGGATGATCTGACTGACGACGAACGCGAGTGGGAAGAAGCTCGCATGGAAGTCTTTGCTGCGATGGTGGACTGTGTCGATCAGAATATCGGTCGGCTGGTAGCCTACCTGAAAACAAAAAATGTCTTCGACAACACGCTGATTCTCTTATGTTCCGACAATGGGGCCTGTCCGTTTGAACGAACACGCGGGAAGCACCTCACGCCGTGGGACCCAAAGTCCTATTGGTGTTACGACGTGGGCTGGGCTCACGCCGGCAACACGCCGTTTCGCTGGTACAAACAGAATCAGCACGAAGGAGGAATCTCTTCGCCTTTGATCGCTCACTGGCCAGAAGGACTCACCGCCGAGCCGGGGGCCATCAGTCACCAGCCCGGTCACCTCATCGATCTGCTGGCCACCTGTATGGACGCGGCTGGTGTTGAGTATCCAACGAAGCTCAATGGTCAACCGACGATCCCGATTCAGGGCAAGTCCCTGCTACCGATTCTGCAGGGGAAGGATCGCGAACCTCATGAATGGCTGTACTTTCAGTTCAGCGACAATCGAGCGATTCGTCGAGGCGACTGGAAAGTCGTGTCGGCACGAGGAGGCCGCTGGGAACTTTACAGCATCGCCAACGACCGCACGGAACTCCACGATCTGTCCGACGCAAAGCCACGACTTGCACGCGAACTCAGCGAACTCTGGCACACCGTCGCAGAAACCGTCGACGGCGCCCCACCAAAACTCCGTCGCCCTGTCGGCACCAATCGGCAGACATTCCCACCAGAAAAGATGACAACACGAGTCACCGGTCCGTAGGATTGTTAATGCGTGGTTCGTCCTTTGGCTGCCCAACCTGACTTCTTTGTTATTGATCGTTTGTTGTCGAACACATCAGGCATCTTTGGATGTTGGCTCCTTTCGTTACATACGTCACGCTGAATCCGGATGTTGCACTCGACCGAAAGTGCTTTCCCGGCACCCTGCCGTATACCAATGGACTGCATCTTGAGTTTGAGTCTCCGGTTACGTTCTTCGTGGGCGAGAACGGATGTGGGAAGTCGACGTTGCTCGAAGCGATCGCCGTTCTTGCCGGGCTGCCGATGGCGGGCGGCGGAACGAATGAAATCGGTGCCCGTCATGGGATTCGGGAAGATAGCCTGTTGGCCAATGCCCTGAGGATGGCCTTCAAAAAGCGGCCTCGTGATGGGTACTTCTTTCGAGCCGAATTGCAGGCCCACTTTGCGTCACTCCTGGACGAACGAAAGGATGATCCAGCCTTTCTCGGTGATCCATACGGACGCTATGGTGGACAGTCTTTGCATACGATGTCCCACGGTGAAGCATTCCTGTCGGTCATGAAGAATCGATTCACCGAAGGACTGTTTCTTCTGGACGAACCGGAATCCGCTTTGTCGCCTCACCGACAACTGGCACTTCTCGCCTTGATGTACGATCTCGTTCGCGACGGTAAGACGCAGTTCATCGTGGCCACGCATTCACCAATCCTGCTGACCTACCCGGACTCGGTCATCGTGTCATTCGATGGCCCGTCTCTGGAACCGGTTGCACTCACTGATACGAAACACTACCAGATCACTCACGGAATTCTGAATCACTCCGAATCGTACTGGAAACACCTTCGAAGCCCGGACACATAGCGGCTAGCCAAGGGCATCGATGCGACAGAAGAATAGGGAAAGCAAGAAGGCAGAAAGAACGGTTGCGACGGTTTCCTGCTTTTGTGATTTCCTTATTCGAGACCAGGATTCAGCGACGGTCGGCTTCAGCGAATCGCAGAGGAGCCTCACAGGTGTCATTTCTGTAAGCCGGGGTTCGCGTGCTCAGCCCTGCCTACGTGTTTGCTGCAACAGTGTTCACGTTCTCGGCGGCAATCGTAACCGGGACACCCTTGAAGCCAGGAGTCCTCGACAGCGGGTCCACTTCGTGCGGGACAAGCACATTCGCTTCCGGATAGTACATCAATACATTGCCGGAGCGGACATCGTATTCGCGCACTCGATAGTACCGTAGCTCGCCGACTTCACTGCGAATGCGGATGGGCTGGTCGCGGTGCAGGTTCCGTGCCTGCATGTCGTCTTTGTTCATCAGGACGACGTCGCGGCGTTCCTGGCCTCGGTAGAGGTCTTCTTCGTCGTACACCACGCTGTTGAACTGTCCTTCGGAACGAACGGTCATCAGCCTCAGTTCATCAGCACCGCATCGTTGTTCGGGCAACGACACCACATTAAATCTGGCCTTGCCGGTCGGCGTGGGAAAACGGAAGTCGACAGGCGTACGTCCCCCAACGTGGAATTCCTTCTTTGATTCGTCAATTCCCCTCGTCGCTTCGTAGCCTGGGACGAGTTCTCCGATGAGATTTCGGATGGCTGCATGACTTTTCAGCGATTCGAAATCGACGTTGCTGTCTTTGCCAAACACATTGATGGCGAGATCTGCCAGCACGGAAACTTCACTGCGAGGACCAGGAAACCGAGCGGGACCCCCATCGCTTAGCCGGACAAAACTGAACATCGATTCCTGCGTTGTCGGCTGTGACTCTTCGTCGCGTGGAAGAACCGGAAGAATGATGATTTCTCGACCGAGTCCCCAGGCATGCCCGCTGTTCAGTGTCGTCGAAAGATATCCAATCGTGCTGATGGCATTCATGGCTTCCGCAGCATATTTCTGATCCGGATTGCTGCCGTAGAGGTTGCCTCCAAGGCAGAGTGCGAAATCCATCTCGCCGGCATGAGCGGCTTCCATACACATCATGGTGTCATAGCCAGGGGACGTGGGTACCTGGATTCCCAACCGCTCTTCGAACTTCTCAAGCATGGACTGTTTGAGTGCCGGTGTGACGCCCACCGAACCCAGCCCCTGAACGTTGCTGTGACCTCGAATGGGCATCATGCCGGCATTTCGGCGCCCTACCATTCCTCGCAGCAAAGCAGTATTGGCAATCATCTGGACCGTGTTCGTGCCGTGCAGATGATGTGTGACTCCCATACACCAGCCGAACACGACATTCTTTGCCGCGAGGTACTGATCGCACAGTGTTGTGATCTCGGACTGACTCAGCCCGCTGGACGATTCAATGGCGGCCCAGTCGAGTGCTTCGATCGAAGCACAAAATTCATTGAAGCCGATTGTATGCTGATCGATGAACGATCGATCCTCGACGCCGCGATTGAGGATCTCTTTGCAAAGTCCTGCCAGCATCGCGAGGTCACCACCCACGTGAGGCTGTACGTAGGAACTGGCAATGGAAGAACCAAACAGCAGGCTTCGCGGGTCGCTCGGTACGCGGAAGTTCTGCAGACCCAGTTCCTTCACGGGGTTAATCACCACGACGCGGCCGCCACGTCGTCGAATCTCCATCAACGATCTCATCAGCCGAGGATGATTCGACGAGGGATTGGCTCCGATCAGGAAATAAAGATCGACGTTGGCCAGGTCCTCCAGCCGGATAGTGCCAGTGCCCGTGCCAATGCTGCTGGTTAAACCGACTCCACTTGCCTGATGGCAATAGTACGAGCAGTTGTTGACGTAGTTCGTGCCCAGCTGCCGGGAGATTAGTTGCAGTAGAAATCCGGCTTCGTTGCTCGACCGACCACTCGCATAGAAGAAGCTGCGTTCCGGTCCCGCAGCTGACATACGGTCGGACATCCGCTGCAATGCTTCGTCCCAGTCCAGCGGACGGTAATGTGCGGCTCCTTCTTCCAGAATCACCGGCCGAACTATGCGGCCGCAGTGCTCCAGCTGCCGTGGTGTCATTGCCTGAAGCTGATTGACAGAATACTGCGCCCAGAAGGCATCGGGGATGGCATCCTGCATGTCTGACGCCATGGCCTGAACCGATTTCTTACAAACCTCGGGAAAGTAGCCGCCTTCATTGACCATTCCACCCAGCTGGCCACCCATGCCGACAGCACACGTCTTGCACGTGTTCTTGGACCTCTGGGCTTTCCACATGTTCCACCAGCCGACGCGGCTGGCAAGTTTCATCGTGTAGCCGATTGCCTTCCATCCGCCACCGCTTCTTGGTCGCCTGATCGCCATCGTTCTTCCACTAGTTGCTATAAAGTCTTTCCGTACCCTGCATCCTAGCCGAGGGCTCTGCGCACGCAAAGAGGGCTGACTCGCGGCAACGAATCAGCCCTCGTAATCTTCTGCTGATTGAAGTGGCAATTACAGACCGGCCATCTTCTCGATCAGTTCGACGGTACGGCAGGAGTACCCATACTCATTATCATACCAGCCAAGGACCTTGACCATGGTGCCAGCCATCACGGTGGTGAAACCGGAATCGAAGATACAGCTGTGTGAGTTTCCAACGATGTCGCTGGAAACGATTGGATCTTCAGTGTATTCCAGAATGCCCTTCAGAGGACCTTCTGCTGCTGCCTTGACGGCCGCGTTGACATCTTCTGCAGTCGTGTCTTTGGCCACAACGGCAGTGAGGTCCGTGACACTGCCGGTAACAACGGGAACACGCAGAGACATGCCAGTCAGCTTGCCATCGACGGCAGGAAAGACCTTCCCGACGGCTTTGGCGGCTCCCGTGGATGTCGGAATAATGTTGACTGCGGCTGCACGTGATCGTCGAGGATCCGCATGTAGCTGATCGGCTACCTTCTGGTCGTTGGTGTAGGCGTGACAGGTGGTAATCAAACCATGCTGTAGTCCGCCGAAACTATCATGCAGCACCTGCACCATTGGAGCCAGACTGTTAGTCGTGCAGCTTGCATTCGAAATGCACTTGTGATCTGCGGTGAGCTGGTCATCGTTCACACCGCGAACGACAGTCAGATCTTCGCCCTTGGCTGGAGCGGAGATGACGACTTTCTTGGCTCCGGCACTAAGATGAGAATCGAAGCCCGGCTTTCCTTCAGCCGCACGGCTGGTGAAGAAGCCGGTTGATTCGAGTGCGATGTCGACGCCGAGGTCGCTCCACGGCAGATTGCCAGGATCACGTTCTGCACAGATCTTGATGGTACTGCCGTTGACTATCAGGTCGTTCCCGGACACTTCCACTTCGCCGTCGAAACGTCCCTGAGAACTGTCGTACTTGAAGAGGTTGGCAAGTGCTGTTGTTGCACCCAGGTCATTGATCGCCACGACTTCGATGTCCGCCGTACGATCTTCACAGGCCTGTCGGGCGATCAGGGCTCGCAGAGTGATACGGCCGATACGACCAAATCCATTGATTCCAACTTTGACTGAAGGACGTGCCATTAAATCTGTACTCCCAAATCTTTCATTTCGGCAGGGACAAACAACAAAACAGGCTGCACATACTGGACCCGAAACGGATGTCGTGAAATTGTGACCTGCAACCTTTGTGAGGCTGACTCAGCAGTTTCCTTCTGCCGGGTCACTCCAGGCTCTCATTTGCATCCAGAGCCCGCCTGAACCACACACGTGATATCATTCTCCGCAGGATCGTAACGCAGCCCCCCGGGTTTGCAAGCAGAGCTTTCCAGGGCGGATCTGTTGCCTGATTTTAGGACGCGGCACCCCATATTGCGGGAAACGCAAGCCGTCCGGCTGGATTCAGTCGTCCGATGCTTCTGCGACGCGTTTGGTGAATCGGCGAGATGCGGCCAGGATGAGCTTTTCACCCAGTCGAGGAAAGATGGACTTGAGGGCGAATACCGGCCTCATTGGGGGCCAGTTGACGATGATCTCCGGAGGTCCGTTACGGATTGCTTTGGAAATGGCCTTTGTGACTGCGACGGTGTTTGTTCCGCCAACGGCCGCAGATGTTCGCCGACCGGATTTCTTTACCATGCGGTCGTAGATTCCGCCGTCTTTAGTAAAACCAGGGCACACGGCGGTGGCTGTGATTCCTCGATCCAGGAACTCCCCGCGAAGCCCTTCGGTGAATCCAATCAACGCCGCTTTGGTGGATCCGTAGACCGCCCCATATGCCGGACAGTGTTTTCCGGCAGTCGACGCCATGTTGATGATGGCGCCTGACCCCTGACGCAGCATCGTGGGAATGACCTGCCGAGTCAGGAGAATCGTGCCGGTGAGATTCACTTCAATGGTTTGAAGAATCTGATCGACTTCAACGTTTTCGAAGTGAGCAAAACAGTCCACACCGGCGTTGTTTACCAGCACATCAATGCGGCCGAATCGCTCCAGCGTTTGTTCCGTGAGATTCACCAGATCGTTGGGGTCAGACACGTCACACGGTACAGCGACGGCAACCGAGCCCGATTCTGCAATCTCGTCCTGCAGTTGATCCAGTGTCTCCCTGGACCTGGCGGCCAGGACGACGGCGTATCCGTCAGCGGCAAGACGAATGGCGACAGCCCGGCCGATCCCGGCAGATGCACCGGTGACGACCGCAACCTGTTTTGGCGAACCCATAGTGAGATCGTTCTGATGAGAAGCACGGCCCAATGAAATGTGCTCCGGTTAGGCAAAGCATCGCAGAAGATCCTGGCGGCGTCGAGGCTGTTCAGGAAGTTGGAGGTCATTTTTGCCTGACACCTTTAACGCCTGGCGGGACTGATTCTGCTATATTCGTGTTGTGAGAATCACTTGGGAGTGGTCATCTGTTATCAGCAAATCATGCAGCGGGCCTGGTCATGCCGAAACTCAAAGTCAATGGAGCCGAAATCCACTACGAGGACCAGGGGATTGGATCCGAAACAATTGTTTTCGCACACGGGCTGCTGTGGAGCGGTCGGATGTTCCAGAAGCAGATCGATGCCCTGAAAGACAAATATCGCTGCATCACGTTTGATTTTCGCGGCCAGGGACAGAGCGAGGTCACTCCATCCGGATACGACATGGATACGCTGGCCGATGACGCGATCGCTCTGATTGATGCACTGGAATGTGATCCGTGCCATTTCGCCGGCCTGTCGATGGGCGGCTTTATTGGTATGCGTCTGGCGATCCGTCGTCCCGACCTGCTGAAGTCACTCATCCTGATGGAAACCTCCGCCGACCCGGAACCTCAGGAAAACGTGGGACGGTACCGCTTGCTGAACTTCATCTCACGCTGGTTCGGCATGAGACTCGTTACAAGCCGCGTGATGCCCATCATGTTCGGCCAGAAGTTTCTCACCGATCCCGGCCGCGCCGCAGAACGGGAAGAGTGGAAGCAGCGCATGGCGTCAAACGATAAGGTCGGCATTTCGCGGGCGACATCCGGCGTCATCAATCGCGAAGGTGTGTATGGCAAGCTGGACGAAATTACAACGCCCACATTAATCATCGTGGGGGACCAGGACGTCGCGACTGTTCCGGCTAAATCCGAGCGCATACAGGCTCGAATTGTGGATTCGCAGCTGGTCATCATCCCAGGAGCTGGCCACACATCTACTGTCGAAGAACCGGAGGCAGTGCTGTCTGCAATGAGTGATTTCCTGACGAATCACCGGTAGCCGTAGTTCGAACTGACTCCGCAGGAATTCTTAAATTGCGATGGCGCAACATGATGAATAGCCAGAATCCCCAACGTCCGCGGATGCTCATGGTCATGAATACAGTGACGATGCCCGTCGGGGAACTGACTCGCGAACTGGAACGCCTTGCAGTCGGTACGTCGCGACTTTCCTTCGTTCAATACTCCAGCGACGTGTTTGCATCAAACGAATATGACGTGAGAATCTCAGGAACTGGTGCAGACGTCACCGTTGACGTTGCCGAGCCAGCATGTGGACAACCGGTGCTGACTTCAAATCACGACGGAGGGGACTCACAATGGCAAGAGGTCAAGTGGCTGATTCAGGCCATTGACTATAGACGCAATCTGCTCGCCAGCTGCATGAATGCCCTGAGAACTCACCATCCAGAGTTCCCGGTCGCGCGTCACTCCGTGCGACTTCCAACCCTTGCTGACGAATGTGATCTGCATGTGACGATCGTCGCCAAAACACTCGATAACAAGATCTGCTTGACGCCGAATGGTCCGGTGTCGTGTCGCGACTTTGTTCGTTGACTTCGGGACGAGTTGCATCAGCCAGCTCCACCGACGAGTATTGAACGGTCGATATCACGCCCAATGGACTCCGAATCGAAACGAGGAAACCATCAGCGATTTTCTGGGGAATCTGTTGAATCTCCGTAAAAAGATTGTCGAAGCGTCGGAAGCGATTCAGGCCGAGATCGACAAACATACTCCGGATCGTGCAGACACAGCCACGGCATCCACCACGACGGCGGAAGCTTCTGCGCTTGGTGGTCAGTCCGGCAGCGGTCCGCTCTACTTGTCGCTCTACGAACGGCACGTTCAGGATGGGTGTCCGGATCCGCTGAAGTTGCTGACCGTCGCCTATGCCGCTCGACTGATGGGATGCATGATTGCCGAGCCAGTGACGACGGGCGAAGAAGAGTACATCGGTTGCCACTACGGTTGCGCGGACGACCGTTCCATGTACGTGGCTCTCACTGTTTCCGCCCTGATGCCGTGGGACTTCATACGGGACGAAGTCATGACACAACCAGCTCCGCGCGCCGTCGGTGACGAAGCTCTGGTCGCTGACGATCACCTGTATGTTCGCCAGGGCGATCAGTTCTTCTGGATTTATGGCCGAGGAGTCGACCAGGACACGATCTACCGCATCGCCGATCACGTCGCAGCACAGATCGCTGCCTGATCTCCGCAGTGGTACCACCAACCAGTCGGAACCACGAGTACTACGAATAAAACGGTTCGTTCTTTGATGCTCGTTCGACGAGTGAGGGAGCTGGCGTGTACTGGGAACCGTGTGCTTCCCGCAGACGCTGCAGAGTGGACACGACGTTGGACAGGCCGATCGTATCCATATGACGGAACGGCCCGCCAAGGAACGGTGGGAAGCCAATGCCGAAGATCGCTCCGATGTCCCCGTCGCGCGGACACGCGATGGTGCCGTCGGCCAGACACAACGCGGCTTCGTTGAGCATCATGTACAGGCATCGTTCGACAATCTGTTCGTCCGGCATTTCCTTGTCGGGCGTCAGCCCCAGTTCGCGATACACCGATTCATCGATCTGTCGGCTGTTCTTTGGGTTGTCGTACTGATAGAAGCCCTTCTTGACCTTCTTGCCAAGCCGTTTGGTTTCGATGAGCTTCTGCTGCGTTCCTGATCCCTTCATGCGGTCGCCAAACGCTTCTTCCAGGATCGGTTGAACTTTACTGCCAACATCGATCCCGACTTCATCCAGCAACTTGTAGGGTCCAACTGGAAAACCGAACTTCACGAGAGCCTTATCGATGCGGTCAAACGCCACGCCTTCCATTCCGCAGAACATGGCCGCGTTCATGTAAGGAGCCAGAATTCTGTTGACGTAGAATCCCGCTCCGTCTTTCACAACGATGACCGTCTTACCCTGCTTCTTACCAAACTCAACGGCCGTTGCCACAGCCTGGTCGCTGGTGCCTTCGTGGCGAATGATTTCCAGCAGCGGCATTTTCTCGACGGGGGAGAAGTAATGCATGCCAAGCACGTTGCCGGGGCGCTGAGCCTTCGCAGCAATGTCTCCAATTGGAATGGATGACGTGTTCGTGGCGAACACAGTTTCTTCATTCCCCAGTGCCTCAATGTCGGCCACCATCTGCTGCTTGAGTGACAAATCTTCAAACACCGCTTCGATAATCAGGTCCACGTTCTGAAAGCCGCTGTAGTCGAGTGTACCGGTGAGCTTGTTGCGTTTCTGTTTGGCCTGCTCGGCAGACATGATCTTTCGTTTGGCACGCTTCCTGAAGTACTCGTTAACGTGCTTGTAGGCACTCAGGATGCCTTCGTGACGAATGTCCTTCATCCGCACACTGGCTTTGCCTTTGTCGATGGACACGACAGCAATGCCAGCTCCCATCAGTCCACCACCCAGGATGCCGACACGGTCCACGTTCTTTGGCGGCGTGTCTGATTCGATGAAGGTTTCCTTCTTGAGATCGTTCGACGCAAAGTAGATATTCATCAACTGAGCGGCTTCGGGAGAAACGCACAGCTTGCCGAATTCGGTGGATTCGTGGTCGAGTGCCTTGCTTAGCGACGAACTGATTGACGTCTCTGCCACATCCAGAATGGCCAGTGGAGCCGGATAGTTGCCCTTGGTGGTCTTCATGACCTGCTGGCGTGCTTTGTTAAGGATCACGCTGCGCATTCCCGGCATTCGCATCGCTCGGTCCTTGAGCGACTGTTTGCGCTTCGGCAGACCTTTCGCAATGAATTTCGCCACAGTCTTTGTGGCCACATCCTGCAGAATATGAGGCGACACCGCTTCGTCGATGAGCCCCGCCTTTTTTGCGCGCTTCGCATTCAACTGCTTACCGGTCAGCAACAGGTCGAGCGCTGTCGGCAGAGAAACCATGCGGGGAACAAGCGTCGCACCACGGCCACCGGGCAGCAGTCCCAGCATGACCTCCGGCATTCCGATCTTCGTCTTTGGGTCGTCAGAAGCAATCCGATAGTGGCAGGCCAGAGCCAGTTCGAGTCCGCCGCCCAGGCAGGGACCATGAATAGCGGCGACGATCGGCTTCCTGCTTTTCTCCATGCGGTTGAACAGTTCCTGTCCACCCGCTGACACACGTTTGCCGTCTTCGGCCGTGGTCACATCGTTGAGCATCTTGATGTCCGCGCCGGCGACGAAGCTGTTGGACTTCCCGCTCGTGACGATGATGCCCTTGATCGATGAATCGTTTTCAATCTCTGCCCACAGTTCCGCAAACTCGTCGGCGAGCTGCTGATTGAGCACGTTCATGGTTTCGTCGGGAACGTCGATCGCAATCGTGGCGATTCCCTGGTCGTCGATTGTTCGGGTCAATGCCTGCATGGTTATCCTCCCCAGGATACAGCGTACTCCGCTGATTCCCGGCTGCGGTATCCCCACGAGCCGGAACGTCTACAACAATAAGAAAGCTAAAGTAACTCTACTCGGCTTCAACAAGCATCGCTGCACCGAGCCCGCCCGCCGCACAGGCCGTCGTGAGCGCGACACCTCCGCCTCGTCGTCTGAGTTCGTTAATCGTTTGAGTGATGATGCGTCCGCCGGTGGCGGCAAACGGATGGCCGTAGGCAAGTGACCCGCCAAGGACGTTGAACTTGTCCATGTCGATCTCGCCAAGTCGTTTTGAGCCGCCAAGGAACCTGTCAGAATACGCAGCGGAAGCAAACGCCTGAACATTGGCCAGCGTCTGCGCGGCAAAAGCTTCGTGCATGTCGATGAGCGTCAGGTCGCTGAGGTTCATGCCGGCTCGTTCGAGCAGCTTGGCGGAAACCTGCGTTGGTCCCATCAACAGGTCACGATCGACCGTGTTCGCCGTGAACGCGTACTGCCGAATGTACCCCAGAGGTTCGTAACCGAGTGACTTCGCCACGGCCTCCTTCATCAGCAACAACGCCGATGCCCCGTCTGTCAACGGCGTGCTGTTCGCCGCCGTGACTGTTCCGTACTTGCGGTCGAACGCGGGTTTCAGTTTCGCCAGTTGTTCCAGCGTTGAGTCCGCTCGAATGTTCTCATCGCGAATCAGCACGTCCTTGTAAGGTTCGGCGTAGGCGGCGATCACTTCGTCATCCAGTTTGCCGTCTTCCCAGGCCTGGTGAGCCAGCTGATGAGAACGCAGAGCCAGCTTGTCCTGGTCTTCACGTTTGATGCCGTGATCCTTTGCCATCTGTTCCGCACTGTCGCCCATCCGCAGATTGGTTGAGAACTCGGCGATGGCCGGAGGCACCGGCGCGAGGTCTTTCAGGCGGATCCCTTTGAGCACCTTCAGTTTGGCACCGGTCGTACGAGCTTTGCTCAACGCGACCAGTTTGAGCGCCATCTTTTCGTTGAATCCAATCGGCAGTACGCTTGATGAATCGGCACCGCCCGCGATTCCAATTTCAATGTCGCCCAGCTGAATCGCATCGCACACGGTGGAGACGGACTGAAAGCTGGTGGCACAGGCTCGCGAAACACTGAAGGCATCGCATGTCACAGGAAGGTCCGTTCCCAGCACGACTTCGCGAGCGATATTCGGAGCTTTGGGCAGAACGACCACCTGGCCAAAGACAAGGCGTTCCACGCTGTTGACGTCGATGTTGGTTCGAGCCAGAAGTTCACGAACCACCATCCGACCCAGATCGATCGCACTGGTGGTCTTGTAGTGTGTCCCCTGCCGAGCAAAAGGAGTTCGCAATCCAGCGACGACCGCAACCCGTTCATTCGATGACATGATCATGCTTCTGATCCGCAGTTAGTGTGATCAATCCAAGTACCCTGTGGGACAGACTATCCGGAAGCAGTGCATCGTACGCAACTCTCTAAAGCGGATTCAGTCTGTTTCCAATAGCTGAAAACAATAGAGCTGACCAATCTGGCGAGTTTCATACAACCTGACCATTGGTGGGGCCATGTCGTTGCGCAGCCAGTGGGTCCGGCTGTCTCGGACCACGCAACTGCCTCTGATCGCTACGTGACCTCGGTTCAGGAACCGAAGCTACCCCAGTCAGCAAAATCGTCTCTGCGCACTGCGATGGCCTAACTGCGGACAAACTCAGACTGATCCGACACCTGATAGTTCACGTTCAGATGAGGCGTCTTCAGCAGCTTCTGACCGGTTCCCAGTGACCGGCATCCCGCTTCGACCAGGCCGCTTGTCAGTAACGTGCGTTCAATCGGAGTCGGTGACTTACCTGTGAGGAACGTTTCTTCCGCCTTCGACATGAGTGACGCCGAATAGGTCACGTTGGGCACTGAAGGCAAGTAGAACAAAGTAGATAAAGGCTCGGACTGATCTTTAATGCGAGCAGCAAATGTGAAGTCACCCACCAGACCGTTCATAATCAGCATTGTGGCTTTGACACCATCGGCGTATTCGAATCGGTAGATGACCGGATCTTTGACCCATTCACGCATCTGTTCCGGAGTGGGATAGCGATGGCTGTAGCTTTCCGGCTGAGCGAGTGTCTGACTGCGCGACAGGCAGGCTTCGAATAGCTGAGGATCCCAACCGCCTTTCGACCAGTCACCTGCATTCATCGCATTCCACACAGCTTCGCCTCGTAGTGCGTGGACAGAAACGACGCCTGTTTCTCCGCCTTTTCGACGTTCCGCCATGCACTGAATCACTTCCAGAGCATGAAAGTCGTAGCTGTCGATTCCACCGATGGCCAGACACATGAGTTCCTCGACTTCAGCACCGAGCGGCATGTCAATCGCCGGCATTCTCCAGGTCACAGGTAACGACGATCCGGCGCAGAACCCGAAATCCAGTTCCTGTGAAATGTCTACCATCTCCCTGGCCCAGTCCCACTTCCACGACAGGTGTTTGTCATTAAACATGGGCACGGACCTGCTCTCGTCGCGAAACACGTCGGTCACGGCTTTGAAGAACTCATACCGAGGATACATTGTCTGCTGGTATTCGTTCTTTGGATACGTGCCGTGTTCTCCGATCACCAGCACCGCGTCTACGGCGAGTTCGTCCCCACCACATCTCAGAGCTTCTGCAATGCTGGGATAGATCGGAAAACTGAACTCCTTTGACCGCTGTTCGCTGAGATCATTCTTCGGTTTCTGGTCGACGTAGGCGGACACGACATCAAACGGTGGTTGATGCCATTGTCCCTGCACGGGATAGCCGACAAGGAACCGCTCAGCCATGTGCCAGGCATGAGAGTGATAGCGCCATTCCGTGGTCACAACTGCCAGGCGCTTCTTCGGCCCGGAAACATTGCCTGCGAATACCAGCGGTCCGGCACACGTGGCCGCTCCAAAGGACGCGAGAAAAGATCGTCGTGAAATCGTCATTGTTGTTTCCTCATCAGGGTCACCGTTGCGGCAGGATCACATCCGGTTCATGAAGTGGTCAATCGTATTTCTGAGCACATCGGCCTGTTGTTGAGCCACTGCAGGGTCCATGTAGTTCGTTTTGAACTGCATGAGCTGCGGCTGCAGCTTCTCCGCGACCGGACACAGTCCCGGTTCCCATGTCCGATGGTCCCCTGTGTAGACATCCGAATCAACCGGAAAAGCTCCTCCCAAAAAACGTCGATCCTGAAAGATCGGTTCGTTGTAGGTGAGCTGCCAGGCACCGTAAAAGAAATCTCCACCTGTTGCCTGAAACTGGTCTCGGAATTCATCCCAGGAGCAACCTACCTGGTCAGCATCAAAGCGGCAGACGAATGTCCAGTACGAATTGATACAGTCGTCCGGCGTTTTCTGGACGGTCAACCACGGGCATCCATCAATTGCTTCCAGATACATTTCCGCGATACGAATTCTCTTCGCGATGAGTTCGTCCATTCGTTCGGTTTGTTCCAGTGCGACCGCCGCCTGAAGATCTGACAACCGATAGTTCCAGCCCAGAAAGTCATGCCGCAGCGATGTCGGATGACCTCGATCCTCCTTGCGCATGACATTCATGCCGTCCGTGCCACGAAAGCGATAGCCAAAGCACGCGAAACGACGAATGCCCATCGCCAGATCGTCATCGTCTGTCGTCACCACCCCGCCATCGCCACACGTAATGTGCTTGGACGACTGAAGACTGAAACTGGCCATATGTCCGGTCGTTCCGGCAATGCGTCCCTTGTACATGCCGAGAAAACATTCGGCGTTGTCTTCGATGACCGACAGATTGTGTTCTGCGGCGATCTCCATGATCGGATCCATATCGGCGCTCAGACCGTACAAACCAACAGGAATAATGGCTTTCGTGAGAGGCGTGATGCAGCGCCGGATTGAATCGGGATCGATATTGAATGTCTCGGCATCAACATCAGCGAATACCGGAACCGCTCCCTGATGCAGTACACAAAACGCGGTGGCTCCTGCAGTCAACGGCGGCACAATCACTTCGTCGCCAGGTTTCACACCGGCGGCTGCCAGGCAGCAATGCATGGTCGCCGTACCGTTGCAGACGGCGATTGCGTTGCGAACTCTCATGCGTTCGGCAAACGCGTTCTCGAACCGCCCGACCATGTCTGGACCGGACGAATTCCCAAAACCGTAATCCACGACTTCCCGCAACAAATCAAGAGCACGCCTCGTCACTCGGCCCGGATGTTTCGGAGTCAATGCCATCGCGCAATGTTCCTGCCTTCTGAAGTCTCTTCATTGCAACCACACTTTAGCGGATGGAGGAATCAGCGTCATTCCTGGTAACGCACGATGCTCCAGTGCCTCCGCAATACTCACGCGAAGGCGCAAAGTCGCGGCGAAGTGAACGTTCAATCCTTCACCTGCAGAACATGGGAACCTGAGCGCGACGCTACGTCACTGTGTCAGGCACTTGAGGGCCGAACGATAGTCTGTCCGGGCGAACTGGTGAGCTCTTCGTCTCGCCGACGGTTGACGCTGCTGCCGCGATATCGATCGGATTGCCATTCAGGCCATCGCACCGTTCTTGGAATGAAGGTTCCCGACTGGCATAGCGGCAAGAGCAATATCTCAGTGGCTTTATACTATCGCTGCGGTGGTACTCGATTCCGGCGGTCTGCGAGTGATTGCAGGATCGAAAACGGCTTTGAAGGCATCCGTCTCCAGGTCGTCGTGAGTTGACCGCTTGAACGGGATATCTGCGTCCAGTCCCGACTGCGCCACGATCTCATGCGCGAGCGTCTTGAGCTGTTCGAGATTTGTGCCGAACCGTTCAATAAAACCACGATTGTCCAGCTCATCGAGCAGGCGTCGATTGGACTCGCGAACGAGCGGAATGCCGGAAATATCGATTGTTCCCTGAATGTTCTGGCCATCGGTTGCATGATGCCACTGCAGAAAGAACTTCTGCATGAAATGGTTGACCGTTTCGAATTCGGACAGGCGCGACAGGTTTCGCAGATACATTGTCTGCTTGCACATGCGATTGTGCATGAAAAAGAAGCCTGTGATGTACCAGTAAACCAGGTAGTCCCACAGAATTTTAGTAGGCATCACGACCGGATTTCCAAAGATCGGGTACTGTCCCAGATAGACGGTCTTCGTTCCGTAGTAGAATCGTTTGAAGATGCGATTGTAGGTGTAGGCTCGAATCCGGAAATCGCGCCCTGACAGATCGCGGCTGATCAAATCCGTCAGGAATGTATTGGAAAACGCAATGAAGTCACTTCCCGGAGAATAGAAAGGGTCGTGAAAGAATCCGGCTTCTCCCGTGATGCCCCAACGGCTGCGCGAAAATACCTGACGACATTCCGTGGCATAATGTTTGATCGCTCGGAAGTCCTGTACATGTTCGAGGTTCTGTTTCACTGCATCGGCGCATTGAGGTTCATGCTTCTCCAGCCACGTAACTGCCTTCTCCATCGAATTGAAGTCCGACAGGGAATGGAATTCCTCAGCTGCCACGATACCCATACTCGTTGACCCCGAAGAAAGCGGAATCATCCACACCCAGTAACCTTTGCCCATCAAATGGTTGGTGCTGTACCAGCGGGCGATTCGCCCCTCGTATCCCTGCTGCCAGTTCTCGTTGTCGGTCCACCCGTCGATCTTGATGTGCCGGCTGAATCGAAACCACGCCGCACTGGCAATGTGTGGTGATTCCAGTTCGAGATTGAGCTTTCTCTTCAACAAGGCACGACGGCCCGTCGCATCCACAACCCACCGTGATGTCAGCGTCTGTTCGCGACCCTCAATCGTGCAGGTCACCTGATGCGGCCGGCGGAACCGCCTTAAATTCACATCTTTGATCGTTGCCTGGTCGATGAATCGGATGTTCTCTTCAAGACATCGGTCACCCAGGAAGTTCTCAAAGCGACCCCGATCAAGCTGATAGCTGGGACAGGGCGCGTACCGCCTGCCGCCAAGTTCAAGGCGGTCTTCAATACGTGAATTGTCGCCGGAGGGGAAAAAGAACCGCAGCCCCAGCTTGGGCAGTTGCTGATCAAGAATGTGCTCACGCAACCCGAGTTCGTTTCCGAAATAGTGCGCTCCCACTTCAACGGTCGATTCACCAACCTTGTGAGCTGCTTCCGGAACCGGATGGTGACGCTTTTCCAGAACAGTGATGGTCGCTTCGGGCATGCGCTGCCGACACTGAAGTGCCAGTGAAAGACCAGCCAGGCCTCCTCCAAGAATGATCAAATCAGAATGCGATTGCATGTCGTTACCTCACTGTGGTTGTCTCAGGAGTCGGTCCGAGGCGGTGTGCTTCGGACAAGGTATTCTCTTTCTGATGGGAATGTGACGTCGAATCACATATTCAGTGTCTCAAAGATGTTCTGAAGTCGATGCGCCTTTGCCGGTGGAGGTGACGCATCCAGTGCGACCTGGGGCTGCAGTCTTCTGACACGATCCGTAATCTCAAACATCAGATCGCGGATCAACGTCACGTTGTCACTGAACCGACGCTTCAGAGCGGCATCGTCAAGCTTTTCCCTCAACTCGGCATTCAGCCGCGTCATGATCTCAACTTCGCTCTGATCAACGAAGGCCGCATCGGCGTTCACTTCCGGATCGGCCGCATACCAGTCCCGGAAGAATTGCTGCATCCTCAGATTCATGTTGCGAATGTCTTCAATCCCTGTGGACAACTGTTGGATGAATCCCACGTCTGTCAGTTTGCCGTTGAAATACAGCAGCGCCGGAAAACCCCAGTAAACCGCGTAGTCCCATACAAATTTCAGTGCCATGATTCGAGGATTGCCGAACAGGGGGTACTGGTCCTGATACGTCACCAGATTGTTCTGAAACAGTGTCAGGAAAACACTTTGCAGTGCGGGAGCCAAATGTTCGAGTGGACGTCCCGCCAGGTCGTCTTCGATCAGCCTGCCGACCATCGCGTTGCCGATCGCAATGAAGTCACTCCCGGGAGAGTAGAATGGATCCAGAAACACACCCGCCTCTCCGACAAGAGCCCAGCGATTGGCAGAAAATACCTGGCGGGATCCCTTCGCAATGTTGCGCATCGCGAGGAAATCCTGAACCTTGTCGAGATGCGGCATGACAGCTCCCGCGCATTCGGGCTCATGCTCGTCCAGCCAGACCATGGCTTTGTCGATACTGTTGATGTCGTTCAAAGCGTGACAGCGGGGGTCAGCGACGATGCCGACACTGGTCGAACCGGTCGCCAGTGGAATCAGCCACACCCAATACCCTTCACCCATCAGATGATTCGTACTCAGCCAGCGACGAGGCACCTTGCCTGTTAACGATTGCCAGCGTTGATCGTCGCACCACTGATCAACCTGGATCGGTGCGTCGATCCGAAACCACACGGCGTTGATATTGTGCTGAAGCTCCTCACCAAGATCGAGCTTGCGCTTAAGCAGTCCTGCCCGCCCACTCGCATCCACGACCCAGCGGCTGCGAATCGCCTGCTCCTCGCCGTCTTTCATGAATCGTATCTCGTGACCTTCAGCGTCGTCTTTCCCGGCAGACTGCAGTTCAACACCTCGAATCCTGGATCCGCTGAACAGGGTTGTGCCCATCTCCTCATTCGACTTTGCCAGATAGTTCTCCAGACGACCGCGATCCACCTGATAACTGGGCGCCTGAAAAAAATCACTTCCTCCGACTTCTGTGCCTTCCGCGAGCGTTTGGCAGGCATCCTTGAAGAAGAATCGCAGACCAAACTTGGGGAGTTGCTGGTCGGTAAGGTGTTTTTTCAGCTGCAGCACCTCACCGAAATAGTGGGCGCCGATTTCGACAGTCGACTCACCCACTTTGCACGTGGTTTCCCGAACCGGAAAGTTACGTTTGTCGATGACGGCGACACGCAGGTCTGATTGGCTCAGCTGCAACTGCCGCGCAAGAGTCATCCCGGCCAGGCCACCCCCGAGGATGGCAACATCGTATGTGTTTTCAGAGATCATGATTAACGTTGGTGGTGAAAGTTGGGAGAGGCGGGACAGATTGCCGTTGCTCGATGCATGGTCCCGCATGTGCGGGGCGTGAAGAAGAGCCGTTGCCCTGAGGCTACTCAGCGAGCGAAACAGGTTCCATGTGGTGTGAAATCTCCGTGATCCAGTAACGCTTCTTTTGGAATGGGTAGTGTGGGAGTGCGATCCTCCGGCGCAGCCCGTCCTGACCAACCGATGTGAAATCCGGGTTGGCACCGGTGACGTACAGCTGTCCGAGTGCGTTCAGCATCGAACGACCTGCGGTGGAGTCCCCGTCGATGCTGGAAACCACTTTCGCGAAGCTCGTTGTATGTTCGTCAAAAACCGAATCTGAGTCAGGGCCAACATTCAAAATCAGATCGCAATTCAGATCTCTGAACGATTTCAGACTCTCTGATGTGATCGACGAATCGTTCAGGTGCCTTCGCCAGTAGCTGCCACCAAGAGACCGATGCACAGGGACCATCGCACCGTCGAGGCTGCAAACAATCTGCAGGTTAGGTGGGTAGTAGTTCAGCGTGTCGGCGAATTCCTCAAATTCGTCCAGTACCCGTGTTTTGTTCTCAGGATTTGCTGCGATCGCTGCGAGTGCGGACTCCCGCCGGGCAATCAGCATCACGGCATCCTTGAAGCACAAGCCACCGGAGACACACGCTGCCGTGTACTGCCCAACGCCCCTACCAAATACGGCGTCGGCCTCCACACCCCACGACCGCCACACGTGAACCAGACCGGCCTGGAACGCAAACAGGTGTACGCCGGAAGTTCTGACGGCATGCCCGTTGTCGCTCGGCGAGGATGGGTCCAGCCAGTGACTCAGCTGATTGGCTGAGTTTTTGGGAGACTGCAGTTCGTTGAGGCGCTCATCCAGTTCGCTGATCAGATCCCGAAAAGCGGGTTCGGTGACGTAAAGCTCATGAGCCGCATCCAGCGAACTTTGTCCATCGCCAGTGAAAACCCAGCCTGTTTTCGGCTGTGATGAAGTTTCCTGAACGAAGGAATCGTCATTGCTGTGCGTGCCCGGATTGGCTGCCAGTTTCTCCAGTGCCTGAATCGCTGCATCGTGAGAATCAACCACCATCGCCGTCCGATGTTCATAGTGACGGCGACCTGTTGCAGCAGTATGACAGACGTCCGCGAGGCTGACCTGGGGATTGTCAACAAAGAAGTCACGATACGCCGTCCCCAGACCGGCAAGCGCAGCCTGGCTGCGAGCGCTCAGCACCAGCAGCCACGACCTGTTATGTCGAACGAGCCGCGGCAGTGCGCCGTTGCCCAATGTGGGTGTGACATGGTTGTCCTCGTTGTGACCCTGATCGCTTCCCGTCGTCTGACATGGGGCACCGCTGAGAACCACGTGAGCATTGGTACCCACCAGTCCGATCGCAGTGACTCCGGCGAAACGCTCCTCCACTTCCGGCCATGCGGTTGGTTCCGCAACGATTCTAAGGGGAATGCGTTTCCATGGAATGTGAGGGCTCGGTTCGTCAAAGTTGGCCTGCGGCGGAATGATCCCGTGATGCAGCGACAGCACCGTCTTGATCAATCCGGATACACCGCCAGCAGCTTCCAGGTGAGTGATGTTGCCTTTCACGGATCCCACCAGCAATGGCTGATCTTTGCTGCGTCCCTTGCCGTAGACTGAAGCGGCCGCTCCGAGTTCCAGCGGGTCGCCGAGTTCTGTGCCGGTGCCGTGAGCTTCCAGGTACTGCACCTGCGACGGTGCGACTTTCGCATCACGCAGCGCTTCAGCGATGACGCGTGCCTGCGACTTCCCGTTGGGACTTGTGATCCCGCTGGTGAAACCATTGTGGACAACAGCTCCACCTCGAACGACCGCCAGCACATTGTCGCCATCACGCTGAGCGTCGCTCAGTCGCTTCAACACGACAACGCCACAGCCTTCGCCTCGGCCAAACCCATCGGCCGCCGCCGAAAATGATTTGCAGCGACCATCCGGTGACAACAACCCGGCCTTTGACATCAACAGGGAATTCACAGGAGCAAGGATCGCGTTGACGCCTCCGGCCAGTGCCATATTGCAGTTGCCGTCCTGCAAACTTCGCACGGCCTGATACAACGCCACCAGGGAACTGCTGCTGGCGGTATCGACCGCAACGCTTGGTCCTTCGAAGCCGAACACATAGCTGATCCGACCAACACCCGCACTGTGCGACAACCCGGCCCCCTGAAACCCGTGAATGATTTCTTCGTCGTCGAGGCGAGGCAGAAACGCGTAATCCTGCCCCATGATTCCCATGAAAACACCCACGTTGGCATCAGTAAGCGGATAAGGTGAAATGCCCGCGTGTTCGAGCGCGCGGTAGCTGTTTTCCAGCAACATGCGGTGTTGAGGATCAATCCAGCAGGCTTCCTGATCGGAGATATTGAAGAATGCGGCATCGAAGTCCGCGATGTCGTCGATAAACCCGCCCTGCTTCGTGTACATCTTTCCTGGTGCGCGATCGGCATCGAAAAAACGATCAATGTCCCAGCGGTCGGACGGGATCTCGCACACGGAATCGACTCCGTCGAGCAGATTCTCCCAAAACTCTTTCAGGTCACGCGCACCCGGAAAACGACAGCTCATGCCGACAATGGCAATCGGTTCGCGCTCGCGAAGTTGAGGGGTTTCGTCAACGACAACCGGGGTGTCGTCGGTGGAGTCCTCCGAGTCTTCCTCGGCAGCGACCATCTCCAGAACATGCGTTGCGATTGCATCGATCGTGGGATGATCGAACAGCATAGTAGGGCCGACCGGAAACTGTTCACCCAGTGTCATCTGCAGTTGAGTGCTGAATTCGACAGCCATCAGTGAATCAAGCCCCATTTCGATCAGGGGGCGGTCGGTATCCGGGCGATCAGGAGTCGACAATGTTGTCTGCAGAAGATCCTGCAGGGTCTCGACCACCAATCCAATCTGAGCACCGCCACGCTGCTGTTTTAGTCTCGTGACAAACTCAGAGTCGTCCATCTGCGACTGTTGTCGAGGCGGTCTGAGTGCTTCCAGAAGCGGAGGTGATTCAGTACCCAGGCCCGTCTGCATTCGCCGCCAGTCGACATCCAGCACAGTCGCCTGAACGAGATCCTGTTCGAGGATGACCTCCAGTGCAGCGTGAGCCTCATCAGCTGTCAGCGGGGTAATCCCCTGCAACAACAGCCGTTTTCGGATGAGGTCATCGTCGGCCATACCGGAAGCCCACGGTCCCCAGTTGATACTGGTTGCCACTTTTCCCTTCATCTGCCGCTGATGTGCGAGCCCGTCGAGGAACGCGTTGGCCAGTGCATAGTTGCTTTGACCCGGCGACCCCAGAACTGACGCGGCCGAAGAATACAACACGAAGAAATTGAGCCTCATGTGGTCCGTCAGTTCGTTCAGCAGCACCGCCCCTTGGACCTTCGTCCGAATGACGGGATCAAACCGATCCCAGGATTGATCGATGAAACGACCGTCGTCCAGCACGCCTGCCGCATGAATGACACCACCAAGTTCCGGCCACTCATTGCCAAACCTGTTGATCAGTTCCGACATTTGTTCGTGCGAAGTGACGTCGGCTGAATGCACAACGACCGAGCATCCAGACTCGTTCAGATGCTGCAGTTCTGCCTGTAAGTCTTCATCGGGTTGCCGACGTGAAACGAGTACGACATGGGGTACATCGTTTTCGGCGAGCCACGCGGCTGCCTGCCGCCCCAGACTTCCGAGTCCGCCGGTGATCAAACAGCTGCGGTTTCCCCATTGCTCGAATACACTTCTTCCCGGCTTGCGCCGCACTCGCCCCAGTCGAGGCACCACCGTTGAGTTGCCATCAACGGCAAGTTCATTCTCCTTGGTATCCACCATCAGGATATTGGCCACACCGCGGAGGGTTTCCTCACTGTGATTGCAGAGATCAATCAGGCGACAGCGCAATTCCGGATGCTCGGCACCAAGCACGCGACCAAGGCCCTGATACTGGGTCTGTACGGGGTCGCAATGGCCGCCCGGAACCCGCGTTGCTGCCCGCGTGATCAACGCAAGGCCGCAGGGAAGAGCTGCGATTTCATTTTGCTTCAGCATCTTTACAAGACTTAGCAGCCCCGTACAGCTGGCCTGCGTGTCATCGGTCAACAGCCACGCAATGCCGTCAGGAGCTGCGCCGACTGCTTCCAGCATTTCCGACGCAGCAATGTCCATTGTGAAGCGGCGCACAGTCTGGCCGCTTTGCGTGAGCGATGCAGCAATCGATGCCACGGCGGTATCGTCAGACTCCCCGACAACCAGCCAGTTTGTCCCATTCACACGATCGGCAGGAACCGCATATGGCTGTTGCCTGACGCTGTAGATCAGTCGTTCCGCGCCGCCACCACTCATGCGGCGCATTGCCGCGCGGTCAATTTTCCTGAGCTGCAGCCCCTGAATTGTCAGGAGAACTGTGCCATCCGCATTGAACAGTTCAAGATCAGCGAAATGCATGGCGCCGACTTCACGAACCCAGTGCGCGTGGCACCAAATCTCCTCTGTCAGGGGCGCGTAGGCCACCATCCGTTCCAGACCAACCGGAAGGACCAGCTCAGCCTGTTCATCGACCAGCAGTCTGGCTGCGAGCGAATGGAGTGCTCCGTCGAGTAAGGGTGGAGGAGTGTTGTATCCACGAATATCACCTTCGACCGCGAGTTTCGTCAGGATAGAGGACGACGAAGTATGCAAAGAGCGAATCGTCTGAAACGCAGGACCATACTGCAGGCCGAGATCGGCCATCGCTGCGTAGAATTGCTGTCGATCGATTTCACTCGAACACTGCTGCCTGATTTCGTTGAGATTCACCGACGCGGGAGCGTCGTCCACCTGTTTCAGTTTTGCGTGAAAATGTCGAATCCACGTCTTCTGGTCGGCGGCCAGTGAATGAGTCTCCACGCGCACTTCTGCCCCGGCCGAACGGTCAACGATCGTTTGCACTGACGTGCGTCGGTTGAGTTGGAGAGGCTGTTCGAAGGCGACATCTTCAATCGCGTTCTCCCTTCCGGATGCCAGCGCCATCTCCAGAAATGCAGCGCCCGGCATGACTGTTTGTTCCATGACTTTGTGATCGACGATCCATGCGGGGCTGTCTTCATCAACGAAACACTCAAAGCGCTCCTTCGGCATGTTGTCCGGCGTCAGCAAGCGACCTCCCAGCAGCGGATGGGCTGTGTGGTGTTCCGCGTGTGCAGCTCTGGGTTTGTCAGGTCCCCAGAAACGACGTCGCTGGAAGGGGTATGTCGGCAGCAAAACCTGCCGCCGAACCTGCCCTTCATACAATGCAGCAAAGTCGGGATCGACTCCGTGCGTGTAGAGTCCGGCGATCGCTCTGAGCATCGATTCGCAATTGTCTGAATTCCTGTGCAGGCAACTTACGAGGCGATCCTGCGACTGCTTCCAGTCAGCGGCCGCCATTCGCGTGAGGATTTCCTGTGGGCCCAGTTCCAGGATCAATTCACATCCCAGTTTCTGTGCTGTTTCAAGACAGTCGGAAAACCGAACCGCGGAACGGATGTGCTGAGCCCAGTAATCCCCGCTCAGCACTGTCGATGCATCGAGAACTTTGCCGCTGACGTTGCAGATCAGGGGAATGTGAGCTGCCTCAAATGCGATGTTGCCTGCGAAGTCAGCAAAAGGTTGGAGGACCGGTTCCATCAGCGAAGAATGAAACGCATGCGACGTCGTCAACCCTTTGCAGACGATCTTCGCGCTCTGGAGGCGTTCTTCCAGCACGTCAACTGCCTCTGTTTGGCCACTGAGAACAATGTGCGTGCCGTTCAGTGCCGCGATGGAGACCGCGTCTCCAACGTGTGATTCCTGCAGTTGGCTTTCCACCGTGGGATACGGGGCGAAGACTGCCAGCATGCGGCCTGCCGCCGGCAGCTGTCCGATCAGACGACCTCGCTCGCTGATGAGTTTCAATCCGTCCTCCCAGGACATCACGCCAGCGACACAGGCGGCTGCATACTGACCAACGCTGTGACCCCATACAACGTCCGGCGAAAGGCCTCTTGCCGTCAGCAGTTGAGCCAATCCCATTTGCACGGCAAAAATGGCAGGCTGCGTCCAACTGGTATGGTCAATGTCAGCTTCTCGATGAAACAGTACATCGATCAGTGAATCGTTGCGCCATTTCTGAAGCATCGCGTCGCATTCGTCGATGGCTTGCCGAAAGGCAGGCTCACTGTCGTACAGCCCGCGTGCCATGCCGACGTATTGAGAACCCTGACCCGTGAACTGCCACGCCACTTTCGCCGGTCGGCGACCGTTACCAGTGAAGACGGAGTCAGACGCCTTGCCGTGCGCCAGATCATTGAGTGCTGCAATCGCATCATCCTGATTGCTCACGACGATTGCCGCTCGGTGCTCAAAATGCGAACGACACGTGTTCGAAGTGAAAGCGATGTCGGCGAGGCTGGGTGATTCGCTTTCCGCAAGATACCCAAGGTAGCTTTGGGCCAGTGCCGCAATAGACTCTTCCGACTTGCCACTGATGGTAATGAGCTGTGGCTCGGTTTTCGCTGCGGCGGCGTTGTCCTGATTGACGGATTCGCGTTGGGCAGCTTCTCTCTTGCCACCGGTGACAATCACGTGGGCATTTGTTCCGCTCATGCCGAACGCGCTGACCCCGGCGACACGCTGTTTGCCCGGCCAGGCCGTGGGTTCTGTCAGCACGCGGACCGCTGTTGTGTCCCAGGGGATGTGGGGGTTGGGGGTTTCAAAGTTGAGCTGTCCGGGAATGCATCCATTTTCCAGCGAAAGCAGTACTTTGATAAGTCCGGCCATACCGGCGGCCGCTTCCAGATGTCCGATGTTTGTCTTGACGGAACCCACCAAAAGCGGATTGTCCTGACTGCGTTGAGCAGCCAGCGCCGCCGCGGCAGCCTTCATCTCAATCGGGTCACCCAGTTCCGTCCCGGTGCCATGAGCTTCCAGGTAAGCAACGTCCTGGGGGGATAGCCGGGCCCGTTTCAACGCCTGACGGATGACGTTCTCCTGAGCCTTCGGGTTGGGTGCCGTCAGTCCGCTGCTGAATCCGTTGTGACCGATGGCTGAACCATTGATGATACCAATGATTGGATCCCCATCACGTTCTGCGTCCGCCAGCCGTCGGAGTGTGACAACGCCACAACCTTCGCCACGCAAATAGCCGTCCGCGGCGGCATCAAAGGCTCGTGAATGCCCATGGGGTGACAGCGCCTTCAGCTTACATGTCAGGATATTCGTGGTTGGCGAACAGATGGCGTTCACCCCGCCGACGAGTGCCCGATCACAGTCACGCTGCTGCAGACTTTGACACGCCAGATGCAGTGCAACCAGAGACGACGAACATGCAGTATCGACAGCAATGCTTGGCCCCTGCAGTCCGAGGTGGTAAGCCAGTCGGCCACACAGAAAACTCCCGGCGGCTCCAGTGGCGATGTAGGGGTTCAGGTTTAGAAATGAATCACTGGCTTCGTTTTGATAGTCGTTGTGCATCCAGCCAACGAATATTCCGGTGTGTTCACCGATTCGTTCCGGCACCCAGCCGGCTCGTTCGAGCGCTTCCCAGCCGACCTCCATCAGAAGTCGCTGCTGAGGATCCACCCATGTTGCTTCTCGCGGAGAGATGCCGAAAAACTCAGGGTCCATCAGATCCAGATTGTCCAGGAATACGCCCTTGCGAGCGTACATTTTCCCGGGAACGTCTGGGTCGTCATCATGAAATGCGTCGAGGTCCCAGCGATCGTCTGGGATCTCACTCACTTCGTCTGATTGGTCAATCAATGATTGCCAGAATGCTTCCGGCGTATTTGACCGGCGCGGAAACCGACAGGCCATTGAAACGATTGCAATGGGTTCAGAAACAGCTGACTGTTGACTTTGCAGTTCAACAATCTGCTGTTTCAGCGTGCGGATCTTTAGTAACGCCTGTTTGCTGGCGGAAAGTTGTTTTGGATCGTTCATTATGTTCCATCACGACCGATGGTTATTCGTGCCTGACCCGGTGGTCGCGCGTCGGACGTCTCTGCGAGAATCATCCTTCCAGTTCTTTCATCAATTCTTCGAGTGCCTGTTCTTCACTCATCGCCTCAATGGTTGCCCGTTGCGTGAGTGAGGGGCTGGTCGAGCCGGTTGTTTGAGACATCTTGTTTGAGTCGTCAGGAAACAGAGCCGAAACCAGATACTCACTCACGTCACAAATTCGCGGGTAGTCAAATAACAGCGTGGGCGGGATGTCGTGTTCCGGCCCCAATTCCGCCTGAAGCTGGTTCCCCATTTCTACTATCATCAGGGAGTCCATCCCTACGTCCAGGAAGCGCTGATCCGCATTGGGCAGATTGTCGGTGTCGGCGATGTCCTGCACCAGATTCTGGATGAATGTGATGGCGGTGCGAACTCGGTTTGCGGAATGAGTATCCTCAAGATGCCTCTGCAGTGTTGGTTCCCGCAGCTTCGGCACCGCGCCCGACTGGTCAACATCATTTGTATCGTCTGATGGAGTCCACTCGCGGGTGTCGTAGTCCTTCAGCTCCCGTTTGAGAATTTTTCCAGACGGATTTCGGGGCAATTTGTCAATCGGCACGATGGTTCGAGGTGTCTTGTAACCTGCGAGATGCGTTCTTGCGTGCTCTCGGATTGACTGAACTGTATCTTCTGTCTCGTCTTCGCTGAGTACCACGAAAGCAACGACCTGTTCGCCAAAAACGGCGTCCTCTACGCCGACGACAGCGGCCTGTGCCACGGAGGAATGATCCAGCAGCACACGTTCGACCTCCGCAGGAAACACCTTCAGGCCTCCGACAGTGATCATGTCTTTCACACGGTCAACGATATAGTAGAAGCCATCGTCATCGACGCGACCGATGTCGCCGGAATGGAACCAGCCGTCGTCAATGACATTCGTCGTGTCTTCCGCTCGATTCCAGTAACCCAACATCACGTTGGGCCCACGAATGACGATCTCCCCCAGCTTGCCCGGCTGACACTCATCGCCGGTTTCCGTATCGACAACTTTCATTTCGACGCCATCGATGGGCGTGCCGATTGATCCACGCACGAACTGCAATCGATGGTTGTAGCTGGCAAACGGGCTGGTTTCTGTCAGTCCGTACCCCTCATTGAGCGGCATACCAAATTTTCTCTGCCACTCGTCACTGACCTGGATCGGCAGCGTTGCAGCGGCCGAAAAACAATATTTGACGGTCACTAAATCACGAATGCTACAACTGTCCAGAAACAGCTGGAACATCATGGGCACTCCATACAACTGGGTCACCCGCTCGCCGACAATGAGTTGCTTTGATTCGCCGGGGTCGAACCGCCGCTGGATCACGAGTGTGGCTCCGACATTGAGCGCTGAATTCATCAGCGCGTTCTGGCCAAAACAATGGAACAGCGGAACGGCCAGAAGGATCCGATCCCGCGGCTGCATATTGCACAGATGATTGAACGCGCAGGCATTCGAGCGAACATTCATGTGGGAAAGGGTTGCGCCTTTCGGAAACCCGGTTGTCCCCGATGTGTACAGGATTACAGCCGGATCGTCGGGATGTGCCTCGAACCATTCCGATTGGGTGTTCCCGTTGCAGATGAGCGTTTCGCCGTTGCACATGTCGCCGGAGTCGGATGCTGAAACGGTTTTCACGACGCAGTCCGGCAATTCGCCGCCAACGTTGGCCACCGTTTCGGCGTCAGCCACAAAGAACTTCGCCTCACAGTCGGTGACCAGAAACGCGACTTCTGACGGTGTGGATCGAGTGCTGACAGAGACGGCGATGGCTCCTGTCCGCAGCGCTGCATAGTACCACACAACGAACGCCGGCACGTTGGGAAGCATGATCGCGACTCGATCTCCCGGCCGAATACCGATCGCGACAAGTCGCTGACTGGCGGCCAGAGAAAGCTCATCCAGCCGCGCGTACGTATAGGAAACGCCTTCGAAGCGAATCGCTTCTCTTTCAGGGAGAATCCGTGCTGTCGCGGTCAGGTGTTCGCAGATATTCATGACTGCCCTAGCCTGAGAACTCTTCATCAAACGATCGCAGGACAGGATCGACAGATTCCACAACAGCGCCGTGTGACTGAATTTCTTCCGCCAGACTCGCCAGGCCCTGCTCGAGCCAATGATCGACATCATCGAAAACCAGAGGACGCTCTTCGCTCAATTCAACATTCAGTGCTTTGCAGATGCCTTCGTACACGTCCGCCAGCATCGTGCCAACCAGCACACGTCCATCGTAGTGCCCGTGAACTGCGTGTGCTCGCAGGTCCAGCGATTGCACGCCGAATACCATCGCCACAGACAGGTAATGCTGAAACAGTTCGACGGACTTCCATGCCAGATTTGCAGACCCCCAGCTCAGACCGTTGATATTCTGATTGTATTGTTCGGCGTGCGTCGGATAGTGGTCGACGATTGAATTGCCATACCATGTCAGCATCGGCATGATTGAATTACCGGTGATCTGCAAACCTTTCAAACCCATATTATACGGTATATCGGGGTTTCCTCGCAGTGAGGCTGGGAGGCCATTGCTGAATTCAGGCGACACCAGCGTGGCGATCTGGACATCCAGATGCTTGGCCAACAGCCCGGTGTATTTGCGGAGATCATCCATCGCAAGGCCGACATACTGACCCAGAAAGTTGCCGCTCTGGTAAAAGCGACCCTGTTCCACGTCAACAAGTGGGTTATCAGAAACGGAATTCATTTCAGTTTCCACGACCCCTGTAATTCTCGCGAGGCCTTCGACGATCGACCCCATGTACTGTGGAAGGCAACGGAGCGAGTATCTATCCTGCACATGCTTTGGTTGGACATCGCTCTGTTCTCTACCTCGCAGCAGCAACTGTCGCATGACGCGGGCTGTCCACTGTTGTCCCGGATGAGCTTTCTTCTTGTGAACAAAGTCTTCGAAAGGTTCCCGTTGAACGTTCAGGGCCTCCATCAGCATCGCTTCAACTGCCATGGCTAGCGCCATCAGATGACGGAATTCGTACACGCAGTTGGCAGCGATGGCTGAGGAAAACGACGTTCCATTGACGAGGGCGAGGCCTTCCTTAGGCAGCAGTTTGATCGCTTCCAGATCAAGTTCCCGAAGCGCGGCAGAGCTGTCGATCGTGCGGTTTCCCAACTGAATATTGACGAATCCGGGTTGCCCGGTGATTGCCCGAGCAATTACCGACAAGGGAACCAGGTCTCCACTGGCACCGATTGACCCGAGTTCTCGCACAACGGGAGTGGCTCCGGCCCTGAGAAACCTGAGGAGTCGATGGACGAGTTCCGGGCGAACTCCCGAACACCCTTGAGCCATTACGTTAGCTCTCAGCAGCATCGCTGCACGAGTGTGACGCGCGGCGATCGGGGCTCCGGCACCGGTCGCCAGAAAGGCCATCAAGTTGTTTTGCGAGGCGGATGCCTGTTCTGGGTCGACGGTGAATTCCGCCATACCACCGAAGCCAGTTGTCACACCATAAATAGTTTGGTTCTCGTGAATGGCGTTCGCGACAAGGTCAGCCGATTTCTGCATTCGATCGGCGAGCCCTGCGCCGGCCAGGAGCGGACGTTTGCACGAACCGAGCCCGACGCACGCCACTTGCGGCACCGTAAGGGCTTGACCATCCACCATAAGTGGCTCGTCTCGTTGAGCTGTCGTCGTCATCGGATGATCGATGTGAATGGTTAATCAAATTCAGCAAAAGTGTGAAACGGACTGTCTGCTTGCGCACACTATTCCGTGCTGTAATAGTAGACGCGTCTGCAGAACTTCAAGTGAATAAAATGCTTGCGCTGTGTCAAAGGGCGGATTCCGGATCATGGCGACCGTTTGGTTCCACAGGCTGAGTCTGCCCCCTGGTCGACGGCTGGTCAATGCTGTCGCTGCCCAAACAACAGCAGGTACAGGGACGGCGTGAAGTAGAGAGCAAGGAATGTGGCTCCACCAACACCTCCCGCGATCGTGACCGCCAGTGGTGGCCAGAATCCTCCTCCACCGAGGATGAGGGGAAGAAAGCCCACGATCGTGGTGAAAGTGGTTGCGAGAATATGTCGAGTGCAGTGCACAACGACTCTGATGATTTCCCGCCGATTACCCGTTGTCGCGTAGTCGTTCGCACGAATGGCAGCCAGGACAACAATGGAGTCATTGATGGCGACGCCCACCAGCCCCATGGTGCCCACGATGGCCATAAAGCCAAACGGGTAGCCGAACCATGCGAGCATGAGTGGGCCCAGCCCCGACGAAAGGCCTCCAACTACTGCGATGATGAAGGCACAACGGAACGATCGAAACGACGCCACGAGCGTCAACAGAATCAAAGCGAACAACACGAAGCCATTGGCGATGAGTTTGTTAACCGCTTGAGTTCGCTGTTCATTCTCACCACCAAACTCGATTGAGTAGCCCTCTGGCAACTTAAAGCCTGACTGATCCAGATTCCTTTGGAAGTTCTCGACGACAGATGAAGGCAGGACTTCAGCCTGAATGTAGGCCTTGACTTCGTTCGCGCGGTGCCCGTCGATCCGTACGATTGCGCCGACATCCGACGTCAGTTCCCGTGTTGTCACGCTCGCCAGCGTCAAAGGACTCAGTCCCGGTATTCCGTCAGCACCGCTGCCAGTTTGGCGGGGCGCAGCCTGAGACTGCATGGAAGGCAGCGGCAAGGCAGCCAGTTGCTGCAACTGAAACTGTCCTTCCATGGCAAGCTTGACGCGGACAGGCACATCTTCGTTGCCATCATAAACTGCCCCTGCGGACGCTCCTTCCAGCGTTGTGTACAACAAACCCGCAAGCTGTGACTTGTTCAGCCCGGCCTTGAGCGCTGTTGTGCTGTCGACGGTCAGGGCCAGACGTGGAATGGTTTCTTCGAAGTCAGAGCGTGTGTGGATCACGTGAGGTGTATCGCTCAACAGAGTCCGCAGTTCACTTCCCAGTCGCTGCAGAGTCGCGGGTTCGGGCCCAAGGACTCGAATCTCGACGGGCGCATCAAACGGAGGTCCCTGTTCCAGCAGCCTGACGACAGTCCGAGCTGCCGGGATTCTCTCGTCGATGGCGGCCTGCAGGGATCGAACCAACCGCTCGGCGTCATGACAGTCAACAAGATCAACGAACGCCTGGGCATAAAACGGCGTGCCTCGACGTCGGGGTACAACGTTGTAGAAGAACGTGGGAGCGCTGCCGCCGAGAAACCAGTGCTGCCGATCGACTTCATCGAACTCGGCCGCGATAGCGCTGACGCGTTCCACCGTCGCGCGAGTCGTCTCGATGCTTTCCCGAGCAGGCAGTTCAAGTTCAATCTGAATTTGATCTCGATCTGAAGCCGGAAAGAACTGTTCCGGCAGCTTTGCCACCAACAAAAAACCAACGGCAGGCAACACAGTTCCCAGCACAAGTCCAACCAACGGCGTACGATACACGACGCGTAGTGAGTATTCGTAGGCCGCACGGACCGCAGCGTTATGCAGGCCCCGGGTGAATGTGCCGGCACCACTGGAGTCGTTACTGAGTATTCCAACGAGCGCCGGGATCACAGTCATCGCCAGCAGAAACGAGGCACTGATTGCGAGGATGACACTGACGGCGATCGTTCCAACGAATTCTCCCGGCGGCCCCGGCAGAGTGGCGATGGGCAGAAAAGCGAGTGCAGTTGTCAGTGTTGAACCAAACAACGGCACCGCCAGATGCCTGACACCTTCAACGACTGCAATCGACCGATGAGCGCCACGCAAAATACGACTGCGTACGTCCTCGACGATGACGATCGCGTTGTCAATCAACAGCCCCATGGCAACAATCAGACCTGTGGCCGACATCTGGTGAATCGGAATGGACATGACTCGCATCACCGAGAGAACCATGAGCGCCGACAACGGTAGCGCGATCGCGACAACGATCATGCTTCGCCAGCCCATCATCAACAGCACGACGAGAACGACTGCGGCCGTACCGCCGGCGAGGTTCTTCAACAGCATCTCCATTCGCTGATCAACGTGTTGGCGTTGCGAGAACAGTACGCTGCAGGTGACGTTCTCGTGCATGGTCTGAAAGCGAGTCAGTGTCTCATCCAGACGATCTGCCCAGAGGTCGAGGCGCAGGTCGTCGCTGACCATCGCTCCCAACACAATAGCCGGCTGGCCGTCGATGATGGCTTCGGTGGGTCCTGGTGTCACCGGCTGTTTTCGGACCATCGCCAGTTCCGAAAGTGGTTTAATCTCGCGCTTCGGCCCATAAGTGATAAGGGAATCCTGAATGCGATCGATCGGCAAGGGGGAGTTCTGCAACTCCAGCTCAAGGTTACCTCCATCCTGAGAGATTCGACCAGCTGGCAGATCCGTCAGACTGCCGGATATCTGCGAAGCGATGGAACTTGTCGAAAGTCCGGTCGACGCCAGTGATGTCGGCGAGACTTCCACCAGGAATTCTTCTCCCGGATCACCGAAGACATCAACCTTCTCCGTGCCGGCGATCGCGATGATATCTGCCTTCAGTCTTTGAGCATGTCGGCGAGCCGTCGTCAGTCGCCGTTCACTGTCACCCTCATTGGATTGCACTGAAATAATGGCTGCAAACGCTTTCAGAGGTACCACCTCAACCTCTGAAGCCGTGCATGATTCCGGCAATTTGTTCTTCAGGACGGCCACACGGTCGCGGACGATGCTCCAAACGGGATCGACCTCGTAAACATTATCGTTCAGTTCAATAACAATGTTGGAAATGCCGCTGAGGCTGTTGGAGCGTACCTGCTTGATTTCAGAGATTCCGCTCAGCTGTTCCTCCAGCGGTATGGTGATCAGGGACTCGACCCGCGCTGCACTGGCACCCGGGAACGCCGTGGTGATCACGGCTACACGTCGGCCGAGCACCGGATCTTCCAGCCTCGGCATCACGAGAAAAGACGAAACCCCTGAGATGACAATGACAGTGATCGTCAGCAATAGAATCCGCGGATTACGTCGCAGGAACCGGGCGATCATTGGTCGCCTTTCGACTGCGCAGTGGCACCAGCGTTCTTGACTTCCCCGAATGTCACTACTTGTCCTGGCACGATTCGGTGACTGCCGTCAGCGATTACGACCGCACCTTCCAGTTCTGCAGCCTCAACAAGAACGCGATTGTCTTCATAGGCGATGATTCGGCATTCAACCCGTTTTACGCTCCACTGGTCTGCCTCCGATTCTGATTTGACGGCGGTCAGCACGGACCACGCCATGTTGGCAGTCCTGTGTAGAGCAGAAATCGGCAGCCAGAAACCTCCCTCGCTGATTGAAGCACGGGATCTGATTTCAACGACATCCCCCGCGGCCCATCGCTGAGCATCAATAGGTTCCTCGGATTGCAGTAGTAGCCGCTCGCCCGGCATCGGGCCTTGCAACGGTGATCGCTGCTTGATCCTCGTCCGCACAGCCTTACCATCATGGCCGATCCAGATTCGCTGACCATCTGCAAGACGTACAGCACTGTTGTTTGCCAGATTCACTTCGACCAGCGGACTGCCATCTTCGTCGGGGATGAATTGGCCAAAGCAGACCACGATCTCACTGGCATTCTCCGTTCGCTCCGGCCGCAGTACGTTGACACTCAGAATCGAAATCGCGGAGGTCTCGGATATTGCGTTATCCGACAACCGACTCAGGCTGTTGCTGCAGCCAACACAACACGCGAGCTGGCATAGAGCCAGCGATCGAAGCGACACTTTAAGTGGCATGACCGTCAGGAAACGCATGGGATGAGGAGAGTCACCGATGTGGGACGTGCTGATAGATTATCCTGCGTTTTAGTTGACTGCCGCCCAAACGTCGATGATACGACTCGCTGCGGTTGAGCATGCCAGTAGAGTCACTGGTTCCGTAATCACCAGATCCGCAACCATTTCCGGTCTCAGGTGCAGCAGGGTTGAAGAATCACCTAGTTGTGGGAACTGGCCATATGCAGTGGTCATGTCTAAGAACTAAGCGTTGGAACGCGGCCGGATGAGTCCCTTCTTTCTTACAGGCATTCACCCCTGATGCAACTTGTCTGGTTCAAGCGTGACCTCCGCCTTCATGATCATCGGCCGCTTGTTGCAGCATGCAGGTCAGGACAGCCCGTGCTGTGCCTGTACGTCTTTGAGCCTCAATTGTGGAAACAGCCGGACGCGGACGCCCGACACCTTCACTTTATTAACCAATCATTGCGGCAACTGCGTGCGAAAATTGAAGCAATCAGTGGTCAACTCGTGGTCCGAGTTGGCGAAGTGGTCGAGGTTCTAACCGCGATTCACCGGCAGCAGGCGATCGAATTTCTGCACAGTCACCAGGAAACAGGGACGCTCTGGACTTTCCAACGAGATAAGGCAGTAGCTCGCTGGTGCCGCGACTCTGGCGTAGCGTGGGTAGAACAAACACAGAATGGAGTCATCCGCCGTCTGCAAAATCGAGACGGCTGGGCCAGAAGATGGCATCTGCGTATGAGCGAGCCATTACAGCCCTCTCCCGCCGCGATTCACGCTGCAGGTGATTTCCAAAGTGGTGACCTGCCAACGCCGCAGCAGCTTGGATTGATTGACCTGGCTGATCCTTCTCAACTGCAAAACGGCGGTGAATCAGCGGCTCATGAATTGCTCAGGTCATTTTTTCGAGAACGAGGGCATAACTATCACCGCGAGATGTCGAGTCCACTCACGGCGGGGGAAAGTTGCAGTCGACTGAGCCCACATCTGGCCTGGGGCACGATCAGCATTCCGCAGGTGTATCAAACCCTGCAACGGCAGATTCGGAGGCATCAGCTGCGGCGATCGAACACTCTGGCGAAGCAAGAGCATTCATTGTCTGCACTCAAGGCCTTCGGCGAACGGCTCCATTGGCACTGCCATTTTATGCAAAAGCTGGAAGACCAGCCGGACATTGAGAGCGTCAATATGCATCGCGCATACGACGGTCTTTGGCCAGACGAACCAAACCGTCAACTGTTTGAGGCGTGGAAGGCAGGACGCACTGGATATCCACTTGTCGACGCCTGCATGCGAGCGGTCCGCGAAACCGGATGGTTGAACTTTCGCATGCGAGCGATGGTAGTGTCATTCGCGTCGTATCATCTGTGGCTTGACTGGAAGGCAACCAGTCTTTGGCTGGCTCGCATGTTCACGGACTACGAACCCGGCATCCACTACAGTCAGTTCCAGATGCAATCCGGAACAACGGGGATCAGCAGCGTGCGGATCTACAATCCTGTCAAACAAGTGCACGACCATGATCCTGACGGTACGTTCATTCGCGAATGGGTCCCCGAGTTACTGAACGTGCCTTCAGAGCACATCGCTGAACCGCACATGATGCCATCAACGCTGCAGCAGCGAATTGGCTGCGTTATTGGTTCGACTTATCCCACTCCAATTGTGAATCACCAGCGGGCGTATGCGCGGGCGGAAAGACGCATGAAACGAGTTCGCCAGGGACAAGAGTCTCGACGGGAAGCTCAAGCTGTATTCGTCCGGCATGGCAGTCGGCGCCGCAGAAGGCGGCGATGAAGCATGAATGACAGCGACTAACGTCACCAGCAGGACAGCTTGACCTTAAAACGGGCTTCGAGAAAATACGGCTTTATTTCTTATCTGCTCCACGGAGCGAGCTACGAAACAACATATCGCATTCACGTTCAAGGATTCCCCCGACCAACTCGCATTCGGGTCGGTGAGACTTTGCCACGATTTCGCCCGCCCGGATGTCAATCTGATTCCAGCCGAACTGAACCAAGGTGGGAATCGACGTTCCGTAAACAACGGTGGTGATGCCAGCCCACAAGATAGCACTCATGCACATCGGACAGGGTTCAGCGGTTGTGTAAAGAACCAGTCTCTGCCACTTAGCAGCTCCGAATGCAGCGTAACTGTTGGTAGCATCGATCTCTCCATGCAGTACCGGATTGCTCCCGGATTGATTGATCCCGTGGGCCACAACGTCTCCTGCCACACGGTCAAAGATCACGGCACCAAACGGATGTCTCGGATTGGTTTTTGAAACCCCAATCGCGCGTCGCATCGGCAAATCGTGAATTGCTGCACAGCTCATGGAGAATCGCCAACATTCCTTCCAGCCACCGAGGCAGATTGGCTGCCGAATTTCCTACACCGATTGCTGCAATAGACGACCGAACACCATACCCTCTTCCATTTCTTTCGCCATGCAAACTCGCGACGACAAACGGGACATATCTTGCAGGGGAGGTTCCGTTTAGGTACCAATGGAAGTGGTTTCAATTCGCGGGGTTGGAGCGAGATTCCTGCTGCCGAAATAGCGATTGTCCGCGACCCAGTCGGCTCGCGTGTAACTCACAATAGACGTGTCCGTTTCCTGAACTTCAAGTTTCGACAGGCGAAAGCCCATTTGTGTAATTTCGGAAAAAAGCTTGTGACATAGATTCTCGACGCTTGTTGGCCCGTCAAACAGGTTCAGTCGGAGCGTTTCGCCGGTTCGCTCCATATGAATCTGTAAAGATTCGAGGAGTGAATCATGTCGGTTGATGAGCATGGCGTGATCGTATTTTGTCTTCAACCATGGTTCAATCTTGCTGTCGAAGTCGCCGAAGAGGGTGCTGATATCTCCATCCCGCTCGACTTCAAAAAAGCACTTCACTCCGTAGCGATGTCCATGCAGGTTACTGCATTTGTCCTGCAGTGTTTCGTTACGATGAGCGGCGTAAAATTTGTACTGCTTCTGGATAATCATTTTCCATGAGCTTTCGGGGTTGAACTTACCGTCGACCATTCGCACTCACGTATCAGGCCGCCTCAAACCGTCACGGCAAAGTAATGCGTTCGCAGCAGCTGAAGACTCAATCAGGCAGCCGTATCGCTAATCTACTGATCAATGAGGGACATCAGCTCTGCTCGACTTGCCGGATCACTACGGAAACTGCCTCTCATGGAACTGGTTACTGTCATACTTCCCGGCTTGCGAATTCCTCGGATTGACATGCAGGAATGCTCGGCCTTGACAATTACCCCCACTGCTCTGGTTCCGAGGCGTTCCTCAATCAGATCAGCGACTGTTTGCGTCATGCGTTCCTGAACCTGCGGACGTCTGGAGACTTCTTCCACCACCCGAGCCAGTTTGCTTAATCCAGTCACGCGTCCGTTTGGAATGTACGCGACATGCGCGACTCCTCGAAATGGCAACAGGTGGTGTTCGCACATACTTGTAAAGGCGATGTCTCGTACAAGCACGATTTCGTCATAGCTCTCCTCGAATGTCACATCGAGGTGCCGACCCGGGTCCAGATGAAGCCCACTGAACATTTCGGCGTACATTCTGGCAACACGTCGAGGCGTATCCAGCAAACCATCTCGGTCGGGATCCTCTCCTACCGCCTTCAGAATCGTTCTAACGGCATCATTGATCGTGTCGAGGTCGACAACATTGGACTCGACTGCCTTCGTCGAGCGGTGCACAGGCTTCGTGTGAACGCACGAGTAATCCAATTCGGACATTGTGGGAGTGGAACTTGTTTCAGGTGTAGCTATGGACACAGAAATCTCTTCTCTTTCAAGGATTGTGATTGAGTAGACGCACCAGACACGTCGAGAGCAGCGACAGAGTCAAACGTTCAACCGCCTGATTCAGGCACTCACCCAAACGGCCGTAGAAACATTCATCCGACTTGAATGACGTAATTTCAGGATGTGCAGACCGTCTGAGAAGGCGGCAGAAACTATCACCAGAATTGCTGGTTCGAGTTTGCTGCGGTTCCTGACGGTCCCGCGTTTTCAAGCATTAGGTTCTAGAGACGAATGCAGAATCGTCCAATCAAATGTGTCGTAAACGGCCAAATTGAACCGCAGGATGCTCGAAGCCAAACTCTTAAATCCGCGCATGTGCGGCCCTGCTCAGTTTCGAAACTGGGTGCAGTCGATCTCGTCAGGTTTGCGACTTCGCCTGTCCAGCCTGTTCGATCTCGTCAATCTTCTGCACCAATTCTTCGACTCGGGCGGACATCGCAGCGAAACCCTTGATGTCCCCGTTCCGCTGCAGATCACGGGCCTGAACACGACATTGTGCGTATTCATCCCTGAGTTTTTGCAGCGGATCTTTGCGAAACAGACCAAACATGCTCATTTCTCCCTTTCGACACCCATTGCGAAAATTCGGTGTTGATCACCGCAGTGACTTTCTAGCAAGCAATTCCCATTTGTCCTGTCACGGGAACCAGGTCGGCTAGCACACGATGACAGTTACGTGAGTAGTTGAGTGCAACCCAACGCATGTACAGCCGCACTCAAGGGGCCCTGCATCCAACGTGCTCGTGATCCTGATGATCCTCACTCGTTGGGACAGTCCCCTGTTACATCTCGCTCGACGTGCTCATAAACGGGTTCGGAGGGTCGCCACTGAATCTTTAGTTAACTGGGAATGATTGCCGCGGTTACCTTGGTCCGTCTATTTTTCATTGCTCAGGTCTATACGTTTACTTCTATGAACCTCGTGAAAATCATCGACTCCTCAGTCGGGCAGAAAATCATTGCGGGCACAACAGGTCTCGCACTCGTTGGCTTCCTGCTCGTGCACATGGGAGGCAACCTTCAAATTTTCGCCGGTGCAGACGCACTCAACGAATACGCGGTGCTGCTCAAGTCATCAGCACTCGTATTGTGGACAGCGCGACTGGCGCTCTTCAGTTTGATCACCCTGCATATTGCGATGACGGTTCGCCAGAGTATTCGGAACCGACATCAACGAGGCCGACGGTATGTGGGCACAAAGTTTCAACGGACATCTCGATCTTCGCGTTCAATGATGATGACTGGCATCGTCGTTCTGGCGTTTGTGATTTTTCACCTGCTACATTTCACGGGAGGCATCATTCTGCCTGACGCCTATCAGCAAACCGACGCCGACGGGCGGCACGATGTGTATTCGATGGTTATCGAAGGATTCTCCGAGCCGTGGGTCGTTCTGATCTATGTTGTTGGGATGCTCGGACTGTCAGCCCATTTGAAGCACGCGATTTCGAGTGCTCTGCAAACGCTGGGGCTGGCCCAAGCCGGCCATGACTCACCGATGAGAAAAGCGGCACCGATCATCGCGGCTTTAATCATCGCCGGCTTCCTCTCGGTGCCGCTTGCAGTTGCAACAGGCCTCGTGACGATCGAGGAGGGTCTCACGAATTCGGCGCCAGTAAATGCTGCTCAGCAAGATGGAGTTCGCAGGATGGATGTTGAATCGCCGCCTGCCGAATCCTATTCACAGGCTGGAGGCAGCAAACATCGCGACAGTGAAGGAAGCAACTCGACGGAGGACAGATCATGAAGCTGGATTCGAAGATTCCTGATGGTCCTCTGTCTGAAAAATGGGATCGCTACCAAGCTGACTCGCAACTGATCAGCCCGGGAAACAAGCGCAAATTCAAGATCATTGTTGTTGGGACTGGTTTGGCTGGCGCGTCGGCCGCTGCAACGCTGTCCGAACTGGGCTTCCAGGTGGACGTCTTTACTTTTCATGATTCGCCTCGTCGGGCGCACAGCGTGGCGGCACAGGGGGGCATTAATGCGGCAAAAAACTATCAGGGAGATGGAGACAGCACGTGGCGACTTTTCTATGACACAATAAAAGGTGGTGATTTTCGATCACGCGAAGCTAACGTTTATCGACTGGCTCAGGTCAGCACCCAGATCATTGACCAGTGCGTCGCTCAGGGTGTGCCATTCGCCCGAGAGTACGGCGGGCTGCTGCAAAACCGTTCGTTTGGCGGCGCGCTGGTCTCCCGGACGTTCTACGCTCGAGGTCAGACGGGACAGCAGCTGCTTCTTGGCGCTTACTCAGCGCTGAACCGCCAGGTGGGACTAGGGAAGATCAAGCTCCGTACTCAAATGGAGATGCTGGATGTCATCGTCCATGAGGGAGTAGCGCGTGGGATCGTGACTCGCAATTTACGGAACGGCCAGATCTCCAGTCACTACGCAGATGCTGTTGTGCTGTGCACAGGCGGTTACAGTAATGTTTTCTTTCTTTCCACGAACGCTGCCGGCTGCAACGCCACAGCAATCTGGCGAGCCCACAGGAAGGGAGCAGCATTCGCCAATCCGTGCTTCACGCAAATTCATCCCACCTGTATTCCGGCATCCGGAGACTTCCAGTCAAAGCTGACATTGATGTCGGAGTCTCTCCGCAATGATGGCCGCGTGTGGGTTCCGAAAAGTCCTGATGACGAGCGGTCACCCGGTGATGTTCCTGAAGATGAGCGGGACTACTACCTCGAGCGAAAATACCCTGCGTTCGGAAATCTGGCACCGCGTGACATTTCTTCGCGGTCCGCAAAGGAAGTTTGCGACGAGGGGCGCGGCGTGGGTCCAGGCGGTCGCGGGGTCTATCTGGATTTCGCAGACGCCATCGAACGACTTGGCGAAGAAACGATACGAGAGCGATATGGCAATCTGTTCCATATGTACGAACGGATTACAGCAGAGAACCCCTACGAAGTACCCATGCGAATCTACCCCGCGCCTCATTACACGATGGGTGGTTTATGGGTCGACTACGAATTGATGACCACAATTCCTGGTCTGTTCGCTCTCGGGGAAGCGAACTTCTCCGATCATGGGGCAAATCGCCTTGGGGCAAGTGCACTCATGCAGGGACTCGCCGACGGGTACTTCGTATTACCTGCAACGATCAGCAACTACCTCAGCTCACGCCCGGTCGTCAGCCGCGAAAGTGCAAAGCAGGCAGGACGCGAGACAGAGTCCGCAGTTGAATCGCGGTTGCGAAGACTGCTGTCAATCGGGGGGTCGACACCCGTTGAACGTCTGCACCGTGATCTTGGAAACATTGTGTGGGAAGCGTGCGGAATGTCGCGGACCGGCTCCGATTTGCCGCAGGCCATTGACGACATCCGTGAACTTAGGCAGCGATTCTGGGAAACCGCCGCTGTGACAGGGAAGGCTGAGGACCTGAACATGTCGCTTGAGAAGGCTGGCCGCATTGCGGATCTGATTGAACTAGGTGAACTCATGTGCCGCGATGCTCTCAACCGTGAGGAATCCTGCGGTGCTCATTTCCGAACAGAATTTCAGACAGAAGATGGTGAAGCCGTCCGCAATGACGAAGACTTTTGTCACGTGTCCGCGTGGGAACATACCGGTGAAGGCGGCGAACCCAAGCTTCATGCTGAGCCGCTTGAGTTCGAATCTGTGGATCTTGCCGTCCGGAGTTACAAATAATGAAATTCACCCTTCATATCTGGCGTCAGCCGTCCGGTATCGAAAACGGTCGTTTTGAGACTCATGAAATCGACGAGATCTCTGATGAAATGTCGTTTCTGGAAATGCTGGATCAGGTCAACATGCAGCTGACCGGCAGTGGTCGTCCGGAAGTGGCCTTCGAGCATGATTGTCGTGAAGGTATTTGCGGCACTTGTTCGCTGGTCATCAATGGTGTGCCCCACGGTCCTGAGACCGGAGCAACCACGTGTCAGACCTACATGCGCAGCTTCGCGAATGGCAGTGAGATCTGGATCGAGCCGTATCGTGCGAAAGCGTTTCCGATTATGAAAGATCTGGTCGTCGATCGCAGCGCATTCGACAGAATCCAGCAGTCCGGTGGTTTCGTTTCCGTCAACACCGGCAGCGCCCCCGATGCCAACGCGATTCCAATCGCGAAGACAGTTGCGGAACAAGCGATGGATTCTGCCGCCTGCATCGGTTGCGGCGCCTGTGTGGCGGCCTGTTCGAACGCTTCCGCTTCCTTGTTCGTGGGAGCCAAGGTCGCCCACCTGGCCTCGCTGCCTCAAGGTGATGTCGAACGCCGGGAACGCGTTCAGAAGATGGTTGCTCAGATGGACAAAGAGATGTTCGGAAGTTGCTCGAACCACGGCGAATGCGAAGCCGTCTGTCCGAAGAACATCAGTGTGAGTGTCATTGCGCAGATGAATCGTGAGTACTTGCGCGCTCTCGCAACGGCAAACGCGTAGACAATTTTTTCTGCTGCGCTCAACAACGCCTCAAACAGGCGGGACAACCACGTAGCAAGAGTCACTTCGTTCCGTGGTTCACGTTCATCTGGGCGTCGTTTCGAGCGACCCGGCCCTGCGAAGACTGTCTCGCATCGACTTGAACCGAACTCTGAATGTTTAACCAACTGTTCAGATAATCTCACGCGCGAGAAGTCGCCTTTCAATTGACACGCACCGACACCAAGACAGATTGAAGTCGGAGCCACCTTGTCTACTAATTGCAGATAGACGAGGTGAGTTATGAGTGCCTTCCAGTTTCCAACCTGGATAAACAAAGTCGCGAAGTGCCTGATGGTCGGAGTGCCTGTCGCGATTGCTTACGGAGCGATTGTGCTCATGGCTGGAACCGCTCCGGAAACAACCCACGTTGGGTACGCTCCGGTGCAGCCGGTGCCTTTCAGCCATAAGCTGCACGCAGGCAAGTTGGAGATGAATTGTCTTTACTGCCACACAACTGTTGAAGACTCGGCCCACGCTGCAATTCCACCGACTCAAACCTGCATCAACTGCCACAGCCCGGCAAATGGAAATGGCAGTGTTGATCTCACAGCCGTCCATGCCGGCAGTCCGAAGCTCGCCGAGATACACAAAAGTTGGGCAGATGACACGCCAGTTCGCTGGAAGCGAGTTCATGACCTTCCTGATTTCGTCAACTTCAATCATTCGGCTCATGTAACACGTGGAGTTTCGTGTGTCTCCTGCCACGGACGCATTGATGAGATGGAAGTCGTGTCTCAGGTGAAGACGCTCAGCATGGCGTCCTGTCTCGACTGCCACCGAAATCCGGAACCGCACCTCCGACCACCGGAACTGGTAAGTGATATGGACTGGATCCCGCCGAAACCCGCCAGCGAGATCGGTGAGCTTGTGAAGGATCACTGGAATATCAAAGCCAATCAAAACTGTTCAACGTGCCACTACTAAGAATCAGTCCGAGTAGCCTTTCACAGCGAAAATCCAATGCAGGACTATAAACCATCATCGCAATCCAACCGTTACTGGCGAAGTCTGAACGAACTCGCCAACAAGCCCGCCTTTCGTGATTGGATGGCGCGTGAATTCCCCGCGGCGGGTTCGGAGCTTCCGGATGCTGTCTCGCGTCGTCGGTGGCTTCAGTTGATGGGAGCTTCACTGACCCTCGGCGGCATGGTGGGTTGCCGTTGGGAAGCTGAAGAGTTTGCTCCTTTCACTGTTCGCCCGCAGAATCGTACCCCCGGTGAAAAACAGTATTTTTCCTCCTGCTGGGAACTTTCCGGAATCGGACGTCCGCTCAAGGTCACATCAATTGACGGTCGTCCAATCAAAGTGGACGGGAACAACCTTCATCCGTTCTCGCGAGGTGGAAGCGACGCATTTGATCAGGCCAGCATCCTCTCGCTATACGACCCCGACCGCAGCGACGGCCTCATCGAACGGGTTGGCAAGGAGTCCCTGCGCCGTAGCTGGGATGAATTTGACACAGCCCTGCTGCAGCAGATCGCGACGCACGTTGAGTCGCAAGGGCAGGGTCTTGGCATTCTGTGTGGAGCCTCATCGTCGTTGACGAGAAAACGCCTGCAGCAACTGGCTCAACGGAGATTTCCGAACGCGTTATGGTGCATTCATGAGCCGTCCCTGAGCAGTTCCAAACCTGACGGTAGTCGATTGGCGTTCGAAGAACCTGTAAGAACTCATGTGAACTTCGCAAAGGCGGAAGTGATTGCATGTTTTGATGCGGATCCTTTGGGAACTCATCCAGCAGCGATGAATCTCGTCCGCGATTGGGCGACCCGGCGAGATCCTGATAGTGGTTCAATGAATCGACTCTACGCTTTCCAAAGTGGGATGTCGCTGACTGGCTCCAATGCAGATCACCGGGTTGCAATGCGTTCTGGTGACATCGCAGCTGCGGTCACCCGACTTGAGCAGATGCTGGCGTCGGCAACCGAACCGCAATCTGCTCCGACCGCCAACACTGAGAACCCGTTACTTGACGAGCAATCTGAGCGAGTTGTCGCCGCTCTGGCCGATGATCTCATCCGTCATCGCGGGAAATCAGTCGTGATGGCCGGACCGCAGCAACCTCCGGAGGTCCATGCACGGATTCATCGTTTGAATGGACTGCTGCGGAACCTTGGTTCGACTGTGAATCACACGATCGACCCACTTGCTACTGAGTTTGAAACAGCCACCGACTTTCAAACGCTGATCAATCAAATGGAAGCAGGTGATATTGCCACCCTGCTGGTGCTCGAATGCAATCCGTCGTACGGGATGGCAGACTCAAAGCGATTCGCCGCCGCATTGAACAACGTCGATTTTTCTGTACATGCCGGTATCTATCGCGATGAAACAGCAGACGGTTGCCGATGGCACGTTCCAGCCGCCCATTTTCTGGAGTCATGGGGCGACACGCGAACGTGGGACGGAACCGCAACCATCGCTCAGCCGTTGATTGCTCCACTGTTCGGCGGTCGAACGACGACAGAGCTACTATCGATGTTGCTTCAGACAGGGTTCACACCGAGTGACCAACTTGTGCGCAAAGCCTTTATGTCGTGGCCAACGGAAGCAACACCGCCCCCTGCAGAAACGGTGCGTTTGAGAACAAGAGAAGAGTGGCGCAAGGCAGTCCATGATGGCTTCGTTTTCGAATCATCATATGCGATTCGGGACGTCACACTGTCCCCCAATCTCAACCGGCAACTGCCGATTGGTCAATTGACACCCGCTGAAGTTCCAAAGAGCAGCGACCAGATAGAACTCATTTTTTCCTCGGATGCCTCCGTCCATGACGGCCGCTTTTGTAACAACGGATGGCTTCAGGAAACACCTGACCCAATGACCAAACTAACATGGGACAACGCTGCGGTATTGGGGCCAGCCACTGCGAAAGCCCTCGCAATCAAACACGAAGACGTTGTGCAGATCCGCGTTGGCGGAAAAGCAGTTGCGATACCAGCGTTTGTGCTTCCCGGAGTTGCGGCGAACTCAATCCAGTTGACGACTGGATACGGTCGAACGTCCGCCGGGCATGTCGGCGGTAGTGATGCCCATGACGTGGCTCCGGTCGGCGTCGACGTAACTCCACTTCGAGAGAATGACCAGTCGATCGTCTGCGAGACTGTCAGCATCACATCTTCCGGCGAAGGTCACCAACTCGCGACAACTCAGGACCATTTTGCGATCGATGCGGTCGGATTCGAAGCGATTGGCCAGCGACTTGGGGAACTCATCCGCACCGGTACACTCGAAAGATATGCGGAGCATCCGGACTTTGCCGCTCATCGCGGACCTCACCATCCGCCGCTCGAATCACCGTGGGAAGAGCCCCAGTACGACGGACATGCGTGGGGAATGGCCATCGACCTCAATCGCTGCATCGGGTGCAACGCCTGCACGGTTGCCTGTCAGTCGGAAAACAACGTACCAATAGTTGGCCAGGAGCAGGTGCTGGCTGGACGTGAAATGAGCTGGCTGCGAATCGACCGCTACTTCGCCGGTGACCCTGAGAATCCGGAAGTGGCCCATCAGCCGGTGGCCTGCCATCACTGCGAAAACGCTCCGTGCGAACAGGTGTGTCCGGTTGCCGCGACGGTGCACAGCGACGAGGGCCTCAATGATATGGTTTACAACCGCTGCGTAGGGACCCGCTACTGTGCAAACAACTGTCCTTACAAGGTGCGACGTTTCAATTTCTTCGACTACAACGCGTCACTGGCGGAGCCTGAGAACACGCTCCAGAAGATGATTCTGAATCCCGAAGTCACCGTCCGCAGTCGGGGTGTGATGGAAAAATGCACGTACTGCGTGCAGCGCATCCAGGACACAAAAATCGACGCGAAGAACGAGCGGAGATCGATCGAAGATGGTGAGATCGTCACCGCCTGTCAGGAAGCCTGCCCCGCGCAGGCCATCGTCTTCGGTGACCTCAATGATGAGACAAGCGCAGTGGCAAGGGCCCACGCTGACAGTCGTTCGTATGGCATGCTGGCCGAGTTAAATACGAAACCTCGTACAAAGTATCTCGCCCGGATTCGGAATCCACATCCATGGCTTGCCACACATGTCAGTCATGACGCCCAGCATGTGATACCGACGTCTTAGCATCTCCACACCCACTTTGCACAGTTCCCTCACACTTCACTTTGGTTTCGAACAGTCTCATGGCAACGGCCACCGCTCACGAAGTTGACAACACTCTGTTTGATCCAGCAGTGCGTCCACCTCTAGTAACTGGTGAGGCCTCACTCGGATCAATTACGGAACAGGTAGCGTCGCTTGCCGAGCGTCCACATCCGCCGCGGGCCTGGACGATTGCATTCGCGATCTCTTCCAGCCTCACCGTGATGTTGTTCGGATTGATCGGGTATCTGATCGCCACCGGCGTTGGTGTGTGGGGAAACAACTCGCCGGTTGCCTGGGGCTGGCCGATCGTCAACTTTGTTTTCTGGGTCGGCATTGGGCACGCAGGGACACTGATATCCGCGATTCTGTTTCTGTTTCGCCAGGATTGGCGAACAAGCATCAACCGCTTCGCCGAAGCGATGACGATTTTCGCAGTGACGTGTGCTGGCATCTTCCCGGCAATCCACATCGGTCGAGTCTGGTTCGCGTACTGGCTGGCTCCGTTGCCGAACTCGCTGGCAATGTGGCCAAACTTTCGCAGTCCCCTTCTTTGGGATGTATTTGCTGTGACGGCCTACGCGACTGTTTCCGGTATGTTCTGGTACCTGGGGATGCTGCCTGACCTCGCAACGCTGCGAGATCGAGCCTCCACCAGAGTGCGCAAGATCGCATACGGTATCGCATCTCTGGGATGGACCGGTTCTTCGAAGCAATGGCGGCTGTTCGAAATGGCTTATCTGCTACTGGCAGCACTGGCCACCCCGTTGGTTCTGAGTGTCCACACGATTGTGAGTTTCGATTTTGCGGTTTCGCAGGTACCTGGTTGGCACACCACAATTTTCCCACCGTACTTCGTCGCTGGTGCGGTATTCAGTGGCTTCGCAATGGTCATCACATTGATGGTGCCCGCTCGAGAGTTCTTCGGGTTGAAGAATCTCGTCACGCTGCGTCACCTCGAAAACATGTGCAAGATCGTTTTAGCAACCGGGATGATGGTCGGCTACGCCTACGCCGCGGAGTTCTTCATTGCGTGGTATGGAGGCAACCAATACGAGCAATTTGCGTTCGTTAATCGGGCCCTGGGGCCATATGCGTGGGCCTACTGGACCATGGTGAGTTGCAACGTCCTTGCTCCTCAGCTGTTTTGGTTCAAAGCGATTCGAACGAATCCATGGGCAATGGTAGGGATCTGTGTATTGGTGAATATCGGCATGTGGTTTGAACGATTCGTCATCACAGTGACATCGCTCAGCCGCGACTTCCTGCCCTCATCGTGGGGATACTTTGCGCCGACGCTGGTGGATGTGCTGATGTTCGTTGGAAGTTTCGGGTTGTTCTTCACGCTGTTCCTGTTGTTCTGCCGTTTTCTACCGATGGTGGCGATGGCGGAAGTGAAGTCGGTTCTGCCAGCGGAAGAAGATCAAAACAGAAGTTAAAGTGACATGTCCACAGCCACCACAACAAGACCTGCAGCTCCTGCGGAATCCGAAGTAAGAATCGGTGGTTTGCTTGCTGAGTTCACATCAGCTGACGCCGTCGTTGCTGCCACGCGGAAGCTGCGTGCCGCTGGTTATCTGAAGCTCGAGGTTTTCTCTCCACACCCCATTCATGGCATTGACAAAGTGCTTGCTGCAAAGCGGCCACTGTTGCCGTGGGCCGCCCTCATCGGTGCAGCAATCGGCCTTTCAGGCGGGTTTTGGATGGCGTGGTGGATGAACGCGATTGACTACCCCTTCATCATCAGCGGCAAGCCGATGTTCTCGTTTCTCCCGAGTCTTCCGGTGGCCTTCGAACTTGCGATCCTGCTGGCTGCCTTCGCCGTGTTTGGCGGCACGATCATTCTTAGCGGCCTGCCGCGTCCAGCGAATCGTCTGTTCCGCATTCCAGCGTTTGCACGGGCGACCAACGATCGTTTCTTCATTGCGATTGATCAAACAGACTCCGCGTTTGAAGCCAACCGGACGAGGAGCCAGTTGTACGACGCAGGCAGTGCCGGAGTGGAATCAATTCCCATACTTGATCCGAAAGAATCGAAGCTGCCACGTGGTCTAATAATGACGGCCCTTGCCCTTGGCGTGACAGCCCTCATCCCGCCAGTCCTGATTGCCAAAGCTCGTCACACGACGTCTGAAACGCCGAGGCTGTCTCTAATAGCCGATATGGATCACCAGCCGAAATTTAAGGCACAAACAACAAATCCTTTGTTTGCCGACGGACGGTCGATGAGACCTCAGGTGGCAGGCACTATCGCTCAAGGTGACCTCCGTGAAGACGCAGCGTTGAACAGGGGCATCCGCAGCGAATCTGAGAATTCGGATAGTGCTATGACTGACGGCTTCCCCGGCGACACGCTGCTGGCGTCGTTGGAGTCAGAGGGAGTACCCCCATCCATTGCAGATGGCGACACGCTGCAAACTCCAGACTGGGTAACAGATTTTCCTTTGGCCGTCGATGAGAAACTCATTCGCCGCGGAAAACAACGCTATGAGATCTTCTGTGCAACCTGCCACGGGATCGGGGGTGACGGCGATGGACTCGTCACACTTCGAGCCCTCGAACTCGAGCAGGGCACGTGGGTCAAACCGACCTCTCTCCATGCCGAGCCAATCCGTAATCAGCCAGTGGGTCAGCTTTACAACGTCATTTCGAACGGTGTGCGAAAAATGCCAGGCTATGCCTCACAAATCCCCGTCAACGACCGTTGGGCCATCGTTTCCTATCTGAAAGCACTGCAAAAGACACGGACGGCCACGTCTGAAGACGTTCCACCCGATGTATTGCCGAACATGCGTGAATTGAACTAGAGCACACAAAATCCGCGTTGACGGAGATTGAATAAATGAAGCCGGCATCAAGTGCAAATCTGTCATCTGAAATCACGCTGAAAGCGCGACGGGAAAGACTGTCTGGTCAATTCAACGTCAGCTTTTTGCTGCGTACGATCGTTGCGGCCACGCTCATCGGCGTCCTCGGGATCGCCTTCAGTTCGAGTGACGGGGGCCGGCAGTTGGGTTTTGCGTGGTTACTGAATGTATGGTTCGGCTTAAGCATCTGCCTCGGGGCAATTTTTTTCGTAGCGATTCAGCATATCACTCGGTCCGGCTGGAGCGTCACGGTACGGCGAGTTGCAGAACTCATTGGAGCGAGTGTTGTTGGCCCTGTTGTTCTGCTCCTGCCGGTGATCATCGGGTTACTGAGCGGACACAAGGAGATCTTCTCATGGAATGATCCTGTTTACGTCGCCGGTGATGCGATTCTCGAAGGGAAGGAGGCTTACCTCAACGCCCCCTTCTTCTCCGTTCGGGCATTGATCTACTCCGCTGTTTGGATCGTGGCCGGCGTTTGGCTACTGCGAACATCGCGACGACAGGATCGTTCAGCTGACAGGCTGCTCACGCTCAAGATGGAACGTCGCAGTGCTCCGATTTTGATCCTCCTGGGATTAACGATAACGTTCGCATCCTTTGACTGGCTCATGTCGCTGGATCCTCATTGGTTCAGCACCATTTACGGCGTCTATGTTTTCTCAGGAGCGATGACGGCCGCGTTGGCTGTGCTTGCGATTGTTGCGGCTGTCTGGGTGAACTCGGAGAGGCACAGGGAACTCGTAACACCAGAACACCTTCACGATATCACCAAGTTGCTGTATGGCTTCAACTGCTTCTGGGCATACATCGCGTTTTCACAGTACCTGTTGATCTGGTACGCGAACATTCCGGAAGAAACGATTTGGCTTAAACATCGGCAGACTCACGGTTGGGACTTCGTCACGCTAATTCTGATGACTGGACATTTCTTTGTCCCTTTTGTCTTGCTGATGCCTCGCGCGGCAAAGCGCAACCCGGTGATTGTGATCGGGGTTGCTTGCCTCCTATTGGTCATGCACTGGCTGGACCTTTATTGGTTGATCTATCCACAGTTCAACGAGTCACCTGTGCTTGGACTCACAGAGATGATCGGCCTGATGCTCGTAATCAGCTTCACCGCGCTGATTGCCGTCCGCCTGGGCAGAGGCGAAAACCTGGTTCCCGTCTCTGACCCGCGATTACCGGAAGCACTGAAACACCATGTCACTTAGAGAAAACCCGACACTTCACTTAGAGAAAACCCGACACTCCAGATTGTCAGCGACGCACAAACAGCCCATGGGTGGAAATCCTGGTTCGGGCTCTGGTTTCGAGGGGATGACGTGGAAAGACGACGATGCAGAATCATGAACCGATCGACGGACTGAATACGCCCGCCTTGGTGACCGCTGGATTCGTTGCCGCAATCGGAACTTTCGTGTTGATTGTTGGATTACAGGTGCTGTATCTCAACTACGACGCAGCTCAGACCAAAGCGGCTCTGTCTCGTCCGGAGAATACCTCGTCTGCTTCCCTGCTGGCGGAGCAACGATCGAAGATCAATCGATACGGATGGCTGGATCGTCAGAATGACATCGTGGCGGTTCCGATCGATCTGGCGATCCAAATAACGGCGAGGGAACTTTCAGCCGATCGATCAATTGACGATGCCGGCCAGATCAATGTCGAAACTCAGCAGGAACCATTCTGATGAGTCGTCTGCCGATCACTATTCTTGTTGCAATCGTCGCGGCCTCGGCCATGGCTCCCGCTCAAATGGTGCGAGACACTCCGGCTGGCATCAAAGACGTTGGGATCGACGACCGTTCCGGAGCCAGCTTGTCGCTAGGAGTAGCTTTTACAGACGCGACTGGAAATCTGGTTGAACTATCACGGTTTTTCGACGGCGAGAGACCCGTCATTGTGACCTTCAACTATGCCAGTTGCCCATTGCTCTGCAAGCTACAGTTGAACGGACTTGTGGAGTCACTACGCGAGATCCAATGGACCGTGGGAAAGGAGTTTCGTGTCGTTTCCATCAGCATTGACCCACTGGAAACGATTCAACAGGCAGCCATTTCAAAGCAACACCATGTACGGGCATATGGACATCCGGACTCGGCGGATGGCTGGGCGTTCCTGACGGGGGCCCCGAAGTCGATCGCCGCCGCCACCGATGCGGCCGGCTTTCGATACAAATTTCTGCCTGACCAGCGTGAGTTTTCACACACGGCGGTCGCGATCATTTGTATGCCTGACGGTGTGATTTCTCGATACCTGTACGGTGTGCAGTTTGAACCGAGGACATTGCGCCTGTCTTTAGCGGATGCATCGGCTGGAAAGGTGGGTTCACCACTTGATCAACTGCTGCTGTTCTGTTTCCGGTACGACAGTGCAACCGGCAAGTACACACCGGCCGCGTGGAATCTGATGCGTTTAGGCGCCGTGGCAACGATCGTTATCCTTTCCGCTTTCATATTTCACTACCGATTCTCCGGCGGAAAACAGGTCGCTTGATCTGTGACGTCTAGAAACAGATTAAAAGGTATCCCATCACTCATAGACTTACATTTTCTCGATTGCAATGTTTGTTCTTCCGCTTCATCTCCCGCTCGCTGCATCTGACAGTCGTCCTTGGCTTCCAAGCCAGAGCTCGACTGTAGCTGGTGATGTCGACGCAGTTTTTCACCTGATCCTTTGGATTTCGCTGGCATTCTTCGTCGGTATTGTGGGATCCCTCGTCTGGTTCGTCATACGTTACAGACGGCGACACGGCGTGCCTGCGAAAAGAGAAGTTCATCACAGCACGTGGTTGGAAGTCACCTGGAGCGTCATCCCATTCATATTGTTGATCGTCATATTTGCTGCCGGTTTCACCACATTCATGGGCATGGCCGCCGAGCCAGACGAATGTTACGAAATCAAAGTCGTCGGAAAGAAGTGGGTTTGGAGTTACCAATACCCCAACGGCTATATCGATGATGCTTTGCACATTCCTGTGGACCGGCCGATCAAGCTGGTGTTGTCTTCAGATGACGTGATTCACAGCGTGTACATCCCGGCCTTTCGAGTCAAACGAGACGTCATTCCCGGGCGCTACACGTCTCTCGTTTTTGAAGCAACGGAAACGGGAACATTTGACTTGTTTTGCGCCGAATACTGTGGCACGAAGCACTCTGATATGTACAGCGACGTCATCGTTCATCCGTCGGGTGAATTCGAAGCATGGCTGGAGAAAGCATCCAACTACCTGGAAACCATGTCTCCCGCAGAGGCCGGCCAGGTCCTTTACAAAAGGCGAGGTTGCGCCCAATGCCACTCAGTTGACGGCAGCCAGATGGTTGGTCCGAGCTTCTATCGATTGTTCGGCCGCGAGGCCATCCTCGACACAGGCGACACGATTGATGTCGACGAAAACTACATTCGCGAATCAATTCTCGAACCTCAAGCCCGAGCTCGGGCCGGTTATCGAAAGGTCATGCCTACCTATCAGGGACAGCTGAAGGATGAGGAGATTGCCGCCATCATCGAATACATCAAGACGCTGGAAGATTGAACTTGTCCATCTCTTAGATCAACCAGCAAAGGCAATTCAGGCAGGTCCGAACGAATTATGTCTATCACTACTGAACCACGACCGTTGCCATCACTGACTACTCCGCATCGGGGCGAACGGCAATCGCAGAGCTATCTGACGTCCGAGCGTGGCATCCTTTCGTGGGTATATACACTCGATCATAAGCGAATTGGCGTGATGTACCTCGTTGGCATCCTGACATCGTTTCTGGTGGGCGGGGTGATGGCATTGCTGGTGCGGACCGAGCTGCTTACTCCGGGTCGCACCATCATGGATGCCGATACGTACAACCATATGTTTACGCTGCACGGCGCGATCATGACGTTCTTATTCATCATTCCCAGTATCCCCGCTGCCCTGGGGAACTTTGTCCTGCCGCTGATGGTAGGAGCAAAAGATGTCGCGTTTCCGCGTATGAATCTGGCGAGTTTGTACCTTTGGATCTTTGGCGCGGTGTTCCTCGTCGCTGCCATGGCGCTCAATGGGCTGGACACCGGATGGACCTTTTACACTCCGTACAGCACCACGACCAACTCAAGCGTGATTAGCGCGACACTGGGTGTCTTCATACTTGGCTTCAGTTCGATTTTCACCGGCATTAACTTCATCGCCACTGTACACACCATGCGACCGAAGGGAATGACATGGTTTCGTATGCCGTTGTTTTTGTGGTCGCTGTATGCGACTGCCATCATTCAGGTGTTGGCCACTCCCGTTCTCGGTATCACACTCATGTTGCTGATTGCCGAACGAGTTGCCGGCATTGGCATTTTCGACCCGGCACTGGGTGGCGATCCAGTGCTGTATCAACACTTCTTTTGGTTCTATTCGCATCCCGCTGTCTACATCATGATTCTGCCGGCGATGGGAATCATTAGCGAATTGATTTCCACGTTCAGTCGCACCCGGATTTTTGGATACCGATTTCTGTGCTACAGCAGCATCGCGATCGCGTTGCTCGGTTTCTTGGTCTGGGGACATCACATGTTCACCAGTGAATCCGCAATGGCTGCGGTGATCTTCAGTGCGCTGACATTTAGCGTATCAATCCCATCGGGAATCAAGATCTTCAACTGGCTGGCAACGCTGTATAAAGGATCGATTACGCTCACGACCCCCATGTGTTTTGCTATCTCGTTCATCGTCCTGTTCGCGTTAGGCGGTCTGACAGGGTTGTTTCTTGGGGCGCTCGCCACGGACGTTCATCTCCACGACACCTATTTCGTAGTCGCTCATTTTCACTACGTGATGATGGGGGGGACATTGATGGCTTTCATTGGCGGCCTTTTCTACTGGTGGCCAAAAATGTTTGGGCGAATGTACAACGAATTCTGGGGCCGGATGTCCTGCCTCGGCATTTTTATCGGGTTCAACTGGACGTTCTTTCCCCAGTTCCTGCTGGGAACGAAAGGTATGCCAAGGCGATACTACAACTACCAGCCGGAATTCCAGGGATTACATGTCGTATCGACCACCGGAGCTTTCATTCTGGGCGTGGGCCTGGTGATTTGTGCAGCGGTCCTGGTCCATTCTCTTTTCCGAGGTCGAAAGGCACCTGCGAATCCCTGGGGCGTCGCCACGATGGAATGGCAGACATCGTCCCCGCCCCCAGTCCACAACTTTGAACAGTCGCCGAAGGTCACAGATCCATACGATCTCAGTGATTTCGTGCTGTGCGAAGAATCCGGCAACTACGACCGCCCATCAGCTGGAAAGAAACAGAAGAAGCCGGGGGAGATCACAGCATGATGGCAAGAAGCGCCCATGGCACGTACTCGTCGAGGTTTAGAGCTCACCACTTCGAAACCGCCGAACAGCAGTATGCTGCCAGCAAACTCGGAATGTGGTTATTTCTTGTGACCGAAGTGCTTTTCTTCGGGGGGCTCTTTGTTGCCTACGCGGTGTTCCGCACACTGCATCCGGAGGTATTTGTGAATTCGGCAGAACTGCTGGACACCCGTCTCGGCGCTCTCAACACCGTGGTCCTGTTGTTCAGCAGTTTGACTATGGCATGGGCCGTTCGATGCAGCCAACTGGGCCAGCAGCGTGGCCTCGTGATTTGTCTCACTCTCACCATTCTCGCGGCAGTTCTGTTCCTTGGCATTAAGGGGATTGAGTACTCCCACAAGTGGCACGAAGGTTACCTGTGGACTTCGAGGTACTCGGCGAGTGATGTGTCCAGCGCCTTCGACCGAGCTGGAACATTCTTCAGTATCTACTTTGCAATGACCGGACTGCATGCAATTCACATCCTTGTCGGAATTGCCGCAATTGGCTGGGTGCTGAGGCGATCGTTGCGGGGTGACTTTGGACCAAACTACTTCACCCCCGTCGATAATGTCGGACTTTACTGGCACCTCGTGGACCTTGTCTGGATCTTTCTGTTCCCACTGCTGTACTTGATCGGTTGAGTATCGAATGAATCAGCATCACTCATCAGTCCCCGTCACGGAGCAGATTCATTCGCACGTCAGCTCACCCGGACAGCTCCTGATTGTCTTCGTCACTTTGCTCGGCCTTACTGCGCTAACCATCACGGCATCAACCTGGCAGGTCGGCGAACTCGAGATCTGGATCGCGCTGGGCATCGCGGGTATGAAAGCGATCCTTGTCGCTGCCTACTTCATGCATCTGAGGTACGATAAACCAACGAATGCTCTTATGCTGATTTTCTCGGTCGGAGTCGTCGTGTTATTTATTGGCGTCACGTTAGCAGACTCGATTGAGTTGGCTCCGGAAGTGGATGCGGCTGCCCCTGCAGCGATGAGCGTACTTGACGGTCCCGAGTAACTTGTCGACTTTGCTTCTGTGGTAGCCGACGAGTTACTTGCACTCCTCGGCTGAGATTAGATCTCTTTCAAATTCCGTGCATCTCGCAACTGGTCAATCCATTCGAGACGCCTATAAACGAGGCAAGATCGAACCATTCACCGGCACTATGCCACTTTGGAGATTAGAAATGTCACAAACCACAGATACTAAGACCTGGCCTGAACTTGCGATCGGACTCTACGACAGACTGACTGAGCGGAACGCGGAAATCGCCTACAACTTCGACAACTTCGCTGTCGGAATTCCGAGCAGTACCGACGCAAAAGCCGAACACGCACACTGGAAACTCAATGGTGCGATTCGTGTGACAACCTGCAATGGAGTTGAGGCGTGACCAATCAGCGTCTGCTTTCCGTCGACGCGAACCTTAATATCGACATCGACGACGAGCGAGTATCGATTCGCGGAGACGGTAGCAGCGTGGTCGTGGAGGTCCCGAGCATCCCGCGAGCACTTCAAATGATGCGACAACTCGGGCCGTTCAAAACAGGCAGCATCCGACTCAGAGACCTGTCCAACTGGCTGAGGCGGGTAGGATTAACCGTCGTGCTCCGCACACCTCGTCGGAGGCTGGTGACTCTTGGATGCAGCACCACTTCGTGGGTCTGCCAACTTTTCGGCATACCAAATGCCAGGGTTCATCTCAGCTAGGCCGCCAGACCCACCCATTGAATTCGGCAGGTTTGCGACAAACGGTGCAGGTCCTATCCCCTCGTCTTTTGCATCGGAGCCGCCAGATGAACCCCCTTCGCACAGTTCTGGTTACGGGCGGAACTGGTTACGTGGGTGGCCGCCTCATCCCTTTGTTACGTGATCGATCGGATGAGGTGAGGCTGCGGGTCATGGCTCGAAAGCCGGAGTACCTTCGCGCGAAGATCACGGATGGCTGCGACATCGTACCAGGCGACGTTACGAAACCGGAAACACTCACTCAAGCTCTCGCTGGGATTCACACGGCCTACTATCTCATCCATTCGATGGGGAGCGGTCAGGACTTCGAGGATCAGGATCGGCTCGCTGCCAGAAACTTTGCGTTAGCAGCGAAGGACCAGGGCGTCCGGCGGATCATCTACCTCGGCGGATTAGGTGAACAGGCTGAAGCACTTTCGAAGCACCTCCGAAGCAGACATGAAGTTGGAGAGGTTCTCAAGGAGTCCGATGCTCAGGTAATCGAGTTCCGCGCGTCGATCATAATTGGTTCCGGGAGTCTGTCTTTCGAATTAATCAGAGCTTTGGTGCGGAAACTGCCGGTCATGATTTGCCCGAAGTGGGTATCCACACAGGCGCAACCGATTGCGATCGAAGATGTGCTGACTTACTTGTCGGATGCACTGGATCTCCCCGATGGCGACAGCGCGGTTTATGAAATTGGTGGTCCCGATCAGGTCTCCTATGGCGATCTGATGCGGGAGTACGGACGTCAACGTGGCCTGAAACGGCTCATGATTCCTGTGCCGTTTCTTTCTGCGCGATTGTCCAGCTTGTGGCTCGGATTGGTCACGCCCGTGTATGCAACGATCGGGCGTAAGCTCGTTGAAAGCCTGAAGAATCCCACTGTTGTGAATGATGAGTCAGCATTGGACGCCTTTTCTCTCAGACCCATGTCGCTGGAATTGGCCATTCAGCGAGCGCTGTCCAAGGAAGATCAGGAATTCGCTTCGACACGCTGGCAGGATGCCGTTTCTTCTTCGCTGGCTCCGCGTCGATTCGGTGGCGAACAGTTCGGCAACCGTCTCATCGACCATCGAACAATCGCGGTGCATGTCACACCTGAGCAAGCCTTTGCGCCCATCCAGCGCATTGGCGGTAAGACTGGGTGGTACTATGCAAACTTTCTATGGCGAATTAGAGGATTCCTGGACCTGCTCGTCGGAGGACCAGGCCTGAGACGCGGTCGCCGCGATCCGGTTGATTTGAACGTGGGAGACACACTGGACTGCTGGCGAGTTGAAGAGATCCATGCACCTCAGGTCCTGCGCCTGTACGCGGAAATGCGGTTACCCGGACGAGCGTGGCTGGAATTCACTGTAACACCGAAGGATGGGGGTTCCGAGATCAGCCAAACAGCAATGTTTGATCCAGTCGGTTTGTTTGGGCTGTGCTACTGGTATTCGATCTGGCCTCTCCATCAGCTCATTTTCGCCGGTATGCTGAAACGCATCAGTGAAGCTGCCGTATCGCTCACTGGATCGTCCGGAACGCAGCAGGACAGAGCGGCTGAGCTGACTACACCTGAAGTGTAAAGCGTATCTCCGCACTTCTAATTACAGCCACAAATACACCCATGTCCTCATACACTCAGTTGACATCGCGGCTTGCGCGTCTTCGGCACGATCTCACCACCCACGACGTTTATGACCGCCTTTCATCGATCCAGTCGTTGCACGTGTTGATGCAGGAACATGTCTTTGCGGTTTGGGATTTCATGTCCCTGCTCAAAGCACTGCAAAAGCAACTGACCTGTGTGGAAATACCGTGGCGTCCGTCAGGGACGCCAACTTCTGCACGGTTGCTGAATGAAATTGTGCTCGCTGAGGAATCTGATTTGGGTCCTGACGGAGAACCGATGAGCCATTTCGAGCTGTACGTCACCGCAATGAAACATGCCGGGGCGGACACGGGCTCGATTGAGAGTTTCTTGCAGAAGGTGGAAGCTGGCGAAGGGATTCGTCAGGCTCTGCGTTCGACAACGATTCAGCCCTCAACACGCCATTTCGTCACGACGACGTTTGACATTATAGACAGTGAAGATGTGTGCCAAATCGCATCAGCATTCACATTCGGCCGGGAGGAATTGCTGCCGGATGTGTTTCAAGAACTCGTGTTTCACCTAAACACGTCGACTGGTGGTGAACTCGATGCTTTTGAGTTCTACCTTGCGCGTCACATCGAACTCGACGGAGATGAACACGGTGCCATGGCCCGGCAAGTGATTGAGTCAATCTGCGGCGATGATCCGCAAAAGTGGCGAGCAGCCGAGAGTGCCGCGGTCAGATGCCTCAGGGCGCGTAAGATGATGTGGGACTCCATCGCTGACGAAATTGACGCGGTTAACGGCCAGTAATTACTAGTTGGGCATGCTTGATCTATTTGAACCGAGGACTGGAGGTTTGCTATGAGTAATCACTATCTGATTGAAATGTTCTACGACGGTGATTGTCCGTTGTGCATGCGTGAAAAACGACTGCTCGAGCGAAAAGACTCTCACAGTCGAATAAAATTCACGAACATCGCTGCACCTGACTTCGATGCTCAGTCATTTGGAAAATCACATGACGAATTCATGGCAGAGATGCATGGAAGACTCCCAGACGGCACTTGGGTGACCGGGGTCGAAGCCTTCCGTCATCTCTACTCCGCAGTTGGCCTTGGTCAAGTCATGAAGCTTACGCGGTTGCCTGTCATTCGACAGTGTCTGGGCGTTGGCTATTACTTGTTCGCGAAGCATCGCCTGAGATTGACTGGAAGATGCAATGAGGCCTGCAGTGTCGATCTGAACAGGGCAGCTGGCTGAAGTGTCGCTTTCTCGTAAGGATTAACCTCGTGAGACAGTCCACATCACAAATCTCTACTAACAGGAGCATAACGTAACATGTCAGAAACATCACAACAGATCATTGACGAACTTAAAGTCGCGTATTGGATGGAGATCGAGACGGTCACGAACTACATCGCCAATTCCATTAATCTCGACGGCGTTCGCGCTGAAGAGATCAAGAAGGCTCTTGCTGCCGATATTCAGGAAGAACTTACGCACGCTCAGACACTCGCTCGCCGGATCAAGACCATTGGCGGTACGGTGCCAGGCAGCGGAGATTTCCAATCAGCTCAGGTAACGCTTCAGCCGAATGCCGACACGACCGATGTGGTCTCAGTGATCAAAGGCGTCATCGACGCGGAAGATGGTGCAATCGCTCAATACAAAAAACTGATCGAACTGTGTGACGGTGTCGACTACGTCACTCAGGATCTGTGTATTCAGTCGCTTGCCGATGAGGAAGAGCATCGCCGTGACTTTCTCGGATACCTTGCGGAGTACGAAGCTCGCTAATATTGAGACTATCTCAACTCTCTCAAATGTATTCGTGGCGTAGTGGCAGCTCTCCAATCGGATATGTCGAACATCCGATCGGTAGCTGTCACCACGAGTAGTGGGGCATCGAGTTAGCAATGCTGCATATCGGCATTCGCCGCAGCAGTCGTACCAAATTGCTTTGCACGTTCGTTTACGAATAGTTGACGCTTCGGAAACTCCTGGCAGTCTTTCCGCAGACGGATGGATTCGAAGTCTATCCAGCTGATGTGTCGAGCTAAGTTGACGAGACGCACAATGTATCACCGACCTTGATCAAGCGAGCGTTCTTACGGCCACGTGGTCGTCTTGGAGCCCGATGCGATGCGTGAACTCTGCGGCTGTGGAGCCCATCGCCTCAGCGCATGCGTTATAGAGGGAAACGGCTCTCGGCGCTCAACCATCGGGCGCGGCGTTGCTGGGACAGCCGGAAGAATGATCCGGCAAGACGGTCGCTGACTGCGTCACTAAAGTCCGCACCCTGATCACGACGGTCACATATTTCAAAATAGTCGATACTCCGCCAAACGCTCGCTGATTCCGGGACCGTCACCACAATTCATGGGTTCGTGCCATCTACACATCCGACCCTGTGATGTGGCCGCCCGCCGCCACCGAAAATGAAGAACAGCAGCAGATCAGTGCGACTATGACAATGATCGTAACTGCCCGGAGGTGGTCGTTCACGCCGCCGAGTTTCTGACTGAAAGCAAGGTCACCACGAGATCATACGCTACTCGCCGATGGTCATGCCGTCCTAACCGAAACTGAACAAGTTTTAAACGGCCTCCACACTAACACTCTCTCGACCGCAAGGAACCGCGGATTCCGAGCATGACAACCGGAGACTGCATTCTAGGATAAGGCGGGAGAAAACTGATGCCTGTGCAAGATAATCAAAAAGAGCGCGACGAATCGAATTCAAAAACGAATACAGAGGAGCGAGCTCAGAAATCACGCAGACCGTTTCTGTGGATCACCCTGCTGCTGATCGGATTCGTTGTCCTGACAGAAATGAGGTCGTCACGCGATGGGCAGGAGATTGCCTACAGCAAGTTCTTGTCCTATCTGGAGCAAAACAGGCTTACGACTGTGGAAGTACGCGACGACCACATTGCTGGTTTCTGCGTGACGGATGAGGCATTCAAGTCTGGAGTATCAGCCGACAGTCTGCGGAATTCGATAGATCAAAATGAGAAACCGCAGACCGCGAGTGATCGGCCAGGCTTGCTCTTTGTGTTCCGGACCGCCAAAGTCGAGGATGACGATTTGATCAAGCGCTTGCAGGATGCCGGGGTCGAGTTCGGTGGTGTTATTCCCTCTGCTTTAAGTCGCCTGATGCCAGTCCTTCTTCCGGTGGCCATCATCATTCTGATCTTCTTTCTTCTTTCACGACGTGTGACCAATGTGTCCGGTGGCCTCTTCAACGTCCGTAAGAGTCGTGCTCGTCTGGTCGGTGAGAAAGAAACGGGAGTGAGCTTTAGCGATGTTGCCGGCTGCGACGAGAGTAAGGCTGAGCTGGAAGAGGTCGTGGACTTTCTTAAACACCCCGATCGTTATCGTGATCTGGGCGCCTCCATTCCTCGTGGCGTATTGCTGGTCGGCCCTCCTGGGACAGGCAAAACACTCCTCGCCAAAGCAGTAGCTGGCGAAGCCGACGTCCCATTCTTCCAACTCAGCGGCAGCGACTTTGTGGAGATGTTCGTGGGTGTTGGTGCGGCACGAGTTCGCGATCTCTTTGCGCAGGCACGATCGAAATCTCCGTGCATCGTGTTTATTGACGAGCTCGATGCGATCGGACGAGCGCGCGGTGTGAATGTCTCGATGGGTGCGAACGAAGAACGTGAACAGACATTGAACCAGCTGCTCGTGGAAATGGATGGTTTCGACAGCACGACAAATGTGATTCTTCTGGCAGCAACAAATCGCCCCGAGATCCTCGACAAGGCCTTGCTGCGGCCGGGACGATTTGATCGTCAGGTTCTTGTCGACCTGCCGGATGTCGATGGACGCGAAGCCATTCTGAAAGTCCATTCGCGGGACAAGCGGTTGGGAAACGGTGTTGACTTGCGTGCGCTGAGCCGAGGGACAGCCGGATTCTCCGGAGCAGACCTGGCAAACATCATCAACGAATCTGCCTTGCTCGCTGCGCGACACAATAGTGGAATGATTACGCAGGGGGATCTGGAAGAAGCAGTGGAGAGAATTATCGCCGGCCCGGAACGCCGCGGTCGCAGAATGGATCCACGCGAGAAACGTCGCGTTGCTTTCCATGAAGTAGGCCATGCGATGGTGATCGCGACCAGCGAAAGTGGAGATCCTGTTCATAAAATCAGCGTTGTGCCACGAGGACGAGCGGCACTGGGATACACCCTTCAGTTGCCGGACGACGAACAGTTTTTAAAAACTGAATCGCAGTTGTTCGATCGAATCAAAGGGTTGCTCGGAGGTCGAGCAGCTGAGGACGTTGTTTTTGGCGATGTCAGCACGGGATCTCAGAATGATCTCGAGAGAGCCACCGATCTCGCGCGCGACATGGTGTGCCGCTTTGGGATGAGCGACACAGTCGGGTTGATGAACTGCGCGAATCGTACGCAGTCATTCCTTGAATCCGGTGGGACCGTTGCAAAAGACTGCAGCGAAAAAACCGCCCGAGAGGTGGACGAGGAAGTGCGAGAACTGCTTAACCGTGCGTACGGCGCAGCGAAAGACTACCTAATTTCGGCCCTTCCTCTTTTGTACACCATCAGCGAGGAACTCCTCGAATTGGAAGTGATTGACGGGCGGCGTTTCGCGGAATTGTTGCGGGAAGCAGAGTCATGTTCGATCGTGAAACAGCCTGAAACGGCGGACAATGCGTAGGTTGCTGAATATCGAACTGCGACAAATCTATTACGGTGTTGGGTACACCGTTCATCACCAAGGCAATTCAGCCGTCTTATTCGCAGCGTCATCCGTTGAGGATGCAATCAGCGCGTCCACATCACGGTGGTTCTCGGATGAACCCGTTGACTGGCAGATCACAGATCTCGGCTACGGACTGTTAGGCGTCACGATCGAGTTGCAGGGCAACCATTGAAGCTGGCCATGAGTGTCGTCCAACAATCCAACGGTCTGAGTTCTCACTTCTGCTTCTCGCATGTGGAAACCGTCTCAATGTCGTAAACCCATCGTGCGCGTTCATTGAGTTGATGACGCACGGCACAGATTTCTGCCGTCGATGGCAGCCTCTTTCGGTGATCGACCGAAGTGGACAGGAAACACTGACGAATCGCCGCCTCGGTCTCTTGTGGACTCGCCACCACGCGACCGCCATGAGTCAGATATCTTCGAACATGAGCGTGCGCCCGTGACCGAAAGTCTTCGGGACAGAGTTTTGACACGGGAACGATCAATTGCTCGAAATCGGCGGAGGCAGAGTAAACTGCTTCGTGAGAAGAAATCCGGAGTCCAAACCAGTGGCCGTTCCGAAGAATCCGCAGATAGGTCGATTCTGAACGGTGGGATTGCTCCACGTGATTTTCATAACCACTGTTTTGAGCCATCCTGCGAAAGGCTCTCACCAGCTCTTCGCGAATCCCATCGTTCTGCGTTCTTTGTGGCAGACTTAAGCTCGGATCGCTTCGAAGCTGTTCAACGACGACCTCGTCAGTAGGAAAAGCAAGCACCGGCAATTGGTTCATTGGCCACCACTGGGCATCGCGAGCGTCATCACCTGCGCGGACGTTCCCCGAGACGCTGTGTCCAAGGTACCAAACGCCCACAGTGTGCTGCCGTGGATCGTGGAAATTTGACTGCACCGAATAGACGCGTTCGAGTTCGACGCTGAGACCGGTTTCTTCGAGCAATTCACGCCGGGCCGCATCTTCAACCGTCTCGTTCCATTCAACATATCCACAGGGAATGCACCACCGGCCGCAGCGGCGGCGCACAAGAAGCAGGCCTGCCCCTTGAATAACGATTACAGCAACTCCGACTGTTGGGTTGCGGTACCAGCTTCGTTCGCACGCGACGCACTGGCGAGGTGGCAGTTCCGAATGCCATTCGGACGTCAACGGACCCCCACACAGCGGGCAGTATCGATATTGATCCATCTATGGGGCTTCTTCGTAAGCACTCGTTGCTGTCGGCGTGGACTGACTTTCCGGTGTCAGGACTGCACCGGCAATCGCCGCTCCCAGCATCAGCCCAGCGAGTGTCATCAGCGGCCAGTAGCTCCAGTGTCGTGGACCACGTTCGCCTGTGATCAGGCCCCGTGTGGCACTACGGACAACATCACTCCGCGAGGCGCCATCGTAGTAGCTGACTTCGAATTGATTGCTTCGTTCGTCGGCTCGAATAACACCATGCAGCTCCCGCCAGCCTCCTGATTGCTCCTTAGCGTAGACATGAAAATCAAAGACCTGGACCCAGCCCGGACGTTCAACTGCCGTCAACTCGAGCCTCATAACTCTGGCTGACCGCCCGGCATAGCCGTTGGCGGACAGATAGTTTCGCAGGTCTTTTTCAGTAACTCCGTTTCGAATCAGGTTACGGGTCCTGTCGGGGAGACTGTCGCGATTCTCTTCGGATTGCTGCTTAAGCCGTTGAATGATCTCCAGTTCCTGATATCGAAGCATCCTGGGACGATTCGTACTGGATTCACACCAGGCACAGACGTCGGACTGGAAGCCAGAAATCGAAAGCATGGCTTCGCCGCATTGCTGACATGGGAGATCAGGATCAAAATCGATCTCTTCCAGCGTCGCCGGTCTCGGCGGACGTGTGAGATAGATACCTTCAGCGTTCTTCCAGACGTGTAGTTTCATTTTTGTTCACATTTACCCTTCGTGTCGTGCGTCATCAGTCCAATCGAAGTACTTCTTCTGCGACCAGTCTACCTGACTGCATCGCTCCATTGATCGAACCATTCGTGCGATAATCACCACAGACAAAGACACGATCCCTCAGCTTCAACGGCTGAGCGGGCGGATCAAATGCGGGAGTAGTCTGGTTGGGCAGAGCATACGGAATTGTGTATGTTCGTAAGTGTTGCCACGCATCAACACTCGGGCCGAACCAATCGCGCAGCTGCCCGGTCACGCTGGCTAACAGGGTCGCGTTATCTTGTTCCGATTGCAGCACTGTGGCTGAGACTAACGCTCGCCCATCGGAGGCGTACTTCGGCGCGATTTCACTTGGAACGCAGAGATTGTTTACGGGCCCCTTGCCGGTTCCATTGAGCACCAACATTCGGCCTGTCACAGGTGGCTCTGGGGCGGCAAAGTAGAGGCAACGCACTGATCGAGGGGCTCTTGAGCAAGCCAACTCCGGTAGTAGTCGGGCCGCGGCCGGCTGGTCGGTGGCGACAATGATGCGACTGCACGGAATAGTCTCTCCGGAATTCAGCGTAACCCGATCGGACTCGATACTGTTCACTTGGGAATTCAGACGAATACCATCTTCCGGCAATCTCGTCGCCAACTGGCGTGGAATCGCCCCCATGCCCTCACCAGGAATCGCAGCGTTTCCCTGACTGAACATGCGAAAGACGAAATACATCATGCGACAAGAAGTCTGCAAATCCGGATCGAGGAATACGCCGCCAAGGAACGGACGCAGGAACTTTGCAACCACATCTGAGCCGAACCCACGCCGCTTCAATTCCTCCTCAGTCGTGCGATCTGTACGCCTGAAGACACTCTCCGGTTTTCCACGACTAGCCGACCGACGCAGCAAACCAATACGCACCTTGTCAGCGAAACTGCCGATTGGGGCGAGGGCTGTCTCGACGGCGTGCTGTGGTCTGCGCCACGGATCCGACAAGCGGTGAAACTTGCTGTCAAACCAAATGAGCGACCCTGGTTCAAATGCCTGCAAACCCAACTCGTCATACTCGAGAACCCGTTTCGCCTCAGGGTATGCCGTGAGCAAGACCTGAAAGCCTCGATCCAGGAGAAATCCCTGGAACTCGTCCGTGCGAACACGACCTCCGACTCCATCTGACGCATCGAGGAGCAGGAAGTTCAATCCTGCTTCGTGCAGTTGCGATGCGCACGTCAATCCCGCCAGACCTGCGCCTATAACAATGATTGGATCAGACATCCTCGGTAACTCTCAATTTGCTGCGGATTAGCCGCGCCGATGTTCACAGGTCAATCGGTCAGTATCTTAGCCCATTGTTCCGCTCGACCACCATTGCAGTGCACCGCTCGTGGGAGTGGACGCCTAGGGAACCCACGTCAGAAGAAGCGCTATCCGAGATCCGTTTCACGCCGAGCCGCTCGGCCAACCGGCGACTCGGCTTACATTTCACGGTTTGCTACCTCGAAAACCGCATGCCCGCTCAGCTTCTAACATCATCCTGAGTTCAGTCCTGAACCACATCAGGCATTCATACCAGACACGGCATTCATGGTGGAAACCGAGGATCCGCAATTCAGTGACTTGAAGAATTTGGGTCCGTGCCTAGAAAGGGCGTAACAGAAGATGGAGAAGCAGAATGCAGCGGACAGATAGTGATTCATCGTCAACAACGTCATATCTCCTCGAACATTCGCACGGAACTTGTGAACTGTGGATTAAGCAAACGGATACGGAACAGATCCGCTTCTTCGAACCTGTTCGACTGGAGCGATTGTCCGGCCGCGGAACCATATTACTTCAGGCTGAAATGGTCGCTGAGGCGATAGCGCTCGAGGAGTGGATGGCTGATCACTATGAAGTCTTCAGAGACGGCCGGACTTCTCAGGAGTAGTTCCTGTAAGAAAGTGATCTCCGATGTCTGACGAACAGCAAACTTTCATAATTTTGGGAGGGACCGGCTCTGTAGGTCGTGAAGTCGTACGGCGACTCGCGGACACTGGAGCGAACGTCGTCGTCGGAGCTCGTGATCTTTCGAAAGCTGGCCATCTCTCGCAGGAGTGCCAATGCGATGTGGAGCTCGTCTCGGCGGACGACCCGGAAACAATTGACAGCTGTGTCAAATCCACTCTCGCCAGGTACGGAACTTTGTCAGGCGTTGCCAACTGCATCGGATCGGTTCTTCTGAAGCCAGCCCATCTCACCAGCGATGCCGAGTGGCACCAGACAATCACAACGAATTTGACTTCTTCTTTTTCGCTGGTGAGAGCTGCTGCAAAAGCAATGCGTAAGGCTGGTGGTTCCATCGTGTTGGTTTCATCGGCCGCTGCCCGGATCGGACTCTCCAATCATGAGGCTATTGCTGCAGCCAAGGCGGGAATCGTGGGTTTGACTCTTTCAGCAGCAGCGACATACGCCACCCGCGCAATTCGGGTGAATGCGGTGGCTCCCGGTTTGGTGAAGTCAGAAATGACTCGAAAGCTGTGGGATACTGACGAAGCGGCCGCGATGTCAGCCCAGATGCACGCGATGGGACGGCTTGGAAATCCTGAGGACATCGCGAACGCGATTGTTTGGTTGCTGGACCAGCGCAACTCATGGATCACTGGCCAGACCATCGGTGTCGACGGAGGCCTGGGCTCAGTGCTGACTCGAGTCAGGATGTGAGAATCGGCATCGACCGGTCAAAATCAAGGACATCGTGCTTCCAAGCATTCCACTTAGCAATGAAGCTGGTCAAAACGAAGTGCCAGCTTCGTCATTCGCCCAGATTCGGAAATGGACCATGCCTGACGTTTTCCAACACCATTTCGACAATGTCGAAGATTACCTCCACCATCGTCCGCCGTATTTGATGGTCCAAAAGATCGAGCAGATTCACGACGAGTCAATCGAGACATCGACGCACATTTCTGGCGATGAATATTTCTTGATCGGCCATTTCCCCGGGGCTCCTGTGGTTCCGGGTGCAGTGATGCAGGAAATGACGACTCAGTCGGCTGGAATTCTGCTTGCAGCCCGGTTCAATCCAATGGAGGAGTTTAACACTCACGACCCGCTCTTCAACGAGCACGCACTGGGAGTACTGATTCGTGTCAAGTGGGCACGTTTTCGGGGATTTGCGCGGCCGGGAGACACTCTACATACATACGTCGAACTGGAAGAACAGCTTAATGGCATTTTCGAGTTTCGCGCACGGGTCAAGCTCAATGGCAAACCGATTATGAACAACAGTTTCCAGCTTGCCAACATTCCATCAGTCAAGCTGCAGAACAGCGAGGAAACATCTTCGACGGCAAGCGGCTGATGATCGTGCGCTGATGTGATTCGCCTGGTTAACGTACGGAATTGGTCACAGATTAGGAATCTCCTAATGCTCCGCGCCGCTCTACTCGTGGTCGCCATCATGCCTGCAAATGCATCGGCCGACTCCGCAACACCTCTTCGAACACTGTTCTCTTTCAATGATCCCGAGTCTTCTCGCCGATGGCTGGCCGTGAACGACACGGTCATGGGTGGCAGATCAGATGGTCGTTTTCGAATCAATCGATATAAGAACCTTGAGTTCTTCGGAAATCTGTCTCTGGCCAACAACGGAGGGTTTGCTTCTGTGCGGACACGACCGTCTTCACTGCATTTGAAGACCGGAGATTCGATTGTATTGAAAGTCCGAGGTGACGGGCGCGAGTATTCACTGAACCTCTACACGCCAACTCGCCGGATGGCGTTTTCCTTCCGCACCCGTTTTGAGACGAAGACAGATGAATGGACGACAGTCACACTTCCGCTCTCAAGTTTTGTTGCCACATCTTTCGGTAGGGTCGTTCCCAACACACCTTTGGAGCCCGAACGGGTCAGTCGAATAGGGATTATGTTGGGCGACAAGAAGGCCGGTCCATTCAGGCTTGAGATTGATTCGATACTTGTGCAGAGCTCTGGGAACACGCTGCTCTCAACGCGTCAGAATTAGTCAAAATTGGCCCATGGATGAGAAACCGCTCATCCTACTGCCGTTCTATGATTGTGCTGCAAGTGGTCGAGTGGCATGAGACTTCTGCCGGCCTGTACCTGAGGCAAATGAACGCCCGACAGCACGAACGTACTCAGACGGGTGAAATCGATCAGAATCCCAAACATTGAGATTGCAGTCGCGTCCACGAGTCGAGCTTTTCACCTGAACTTCTCTCCCATCGGCGTCGATTCACGCTCATGAGGTCAATTCAGTGAGCAGCAAGGTCGTTTGAGCCTTCAATCTCAGGCACCCTCCTGATCCACAGTCGACCAAGCGTTCCCTGATGATTGAAGTGTGACCTTCAACAGGGCGTCGCTTCCGCGAATGGAGCAGCGAAAGCGAACACACAATACATTCAATTTCCTGTGAACAGTCAAGAGATACGACGGTCAACGGTAAGGAGTTCAGCGTTTAACTCGTCGTAATTGTGCGGTTGTCCGTACGAGGTCCGGCGTCAATTCATCAACCGGTAGTGACGCCACGACATTGAAAGTGGAAAGCGATGAAGAAATCACTTCGAATCGGAACTGCATTCCGCATTCCCCTTTTTCTTCACTGGACGTTTCTGCTCATCCCGGCCTATTTCATGATTAGCGCAGTCCTCATGGGCCGCCCACCTCTTGCCGTGCTTGCTGATCTTACTTTGATCACCGTCATTTTCGTTTGTGTCGTACTGCATGAAGTCGGGCATGCTCTCGCCGCCCGTCGGTTCGGCGTGCAAACCAGGGACATTATCCTGATGCCAATCGGCGGCGTGGCCCGTCTGGAACGCATACCAAAACATCCCGGTGAGGAATTGTTGATTGCCCTTGCCGGCCCGGGGGTGAACGCAGGAATCGTTGTGATGTTGATGATGATCACGTTGCCATTTACCGGACTCAATGGATTGATTTATCCAACATCCCCTTACACAAGCTTCATCGGCAAAACCGTTGCGGTGAATCTCGCAATGATCGTCTTCAATATGCTCCCGGCGTTTCCAATGGATGGTGGACGCGTCCTGCGAGCGATCCTTTCCATGCAGATTGGACACCTAAGAGCTACGAGAATGGCGGCAAGCGTTGGACAGGCAATGGCCATTTGTCTTGGATTGGCAGGACTATTCTTGTTTAACAATCTGATGCTGGTTTTCATCGCCGGCTTCGTCTATCTGGGAGCCGCTCAGGAGGTGAGAACGGCCGCAATCGAATCATCCGTCGAAGGTATCAGTGTTCGAGATGTCATGACGACGCGTTTCGACACCATTCCGGCTCAGGCAACCGCAAACTGGGCATTTCGGTATGCCATTGGAGGCGATCGTCCGGAGCTTCCAGTAGTGTCTGATGGAAATTTCAAAGGGATGCTGAGAGTTGAAGACGCCGCGGAGGCGGTCGTTAGCGGAAACGACTCAACTCCAGTGCTGCGCATCTGCCGTACTGATGTCGATCTCCTGCGAGATGATGTCCCGCTCCTCTCAGTGATTCAGCAGCTTCAGGCGGCAGAATTGACCTCGCTGCCGGTTGTCAGTGAAAGTGGCACTCTGGTGGGATTGATCACGCGCAGCTCGATTCGAAGTGCACAACGATTCGGCTCTTTGGTACGAAGTTCTGGTGAAGTACCGCCTCCCAGCAGTCCAGACAGTCTTCGACGGAGCTTCGCCCAAAGTAATACCATCACCAAAAGCGAGGTTGCCCCGAATGCGACCGGAGCGGAAGTAGAGGTCGTATCAAAGGCAGCAACACTGTGACCCGCGAGCAGATAACCCGCTGCAGGTGAACGATACGCGCAACTGTTTTGCCAGGTTACCCCAGGGGCCGTTTTGTCAGCTTGTCAGCCACCTCGCAAACAGTTTCTCCACGATATGGACGTCGACAAAAAATCAACGTCTCGTCTGAACACTGACGCCGGACTGCATGCATACGCGAACGGTTCAGACAATTCTCCGTGGGCTATTCATTCAACTCCTGCGTGGCACCAATGAGAATCACCTCGCCGGTCGTTCCGAGGGCGAGAGCGAGTTCATTCCTGCCGTCGCCGTTGAAATCTTTCGAGGCAAGTGCGCGCGGACCTTTGCCGGGCAGTTCGATTCGGCCGGCAGGCTGCAGGTCAATCTCACCGGATTGATGTCGCAACTGCCACACGAGAACTACGTTGGCTCGCCGACAGGCAGCAACTACCTCCCGCTCACCATCCCCATTGAGATCGGTTACGCTGACATCCCGGATCTCATACTCCACGACATGAGAATCATCGGATTCAGCAGCACAAATACTTCTTGCCAGTGAAAACTCAAAACCACCTCGACCAAACAGCAGCGTCACATTATCCGTTGCACCCCGATGTCCGACGACGATGTCGGGATGGCCATCCCGATTGAGGTCAGTGAGCTCCAGATGATACGGAGTTTCTCCTCCACTGGAGATGCTCTGCATCAACTCAAATCTTCCGCTGCCGTCGCCACGCCACGCTGTGATGCAATCACTGTTGTAATGAGTCACCACAAGATCAGGAGTACCGTCCCGATCGAAGTCACAGGCGGCAACACGACGCGGTCCCGACGGAACATCGCTGTTGATTTCCTGACGGAGAAAGCCGCCTCGGCCGTCACCATGGAATGGCACGATAAATCGCTGGACCACGCCACAGCAACTACGTCCAGGAAGCCGTCTTGATCCACGTCAACGACATCGAGAGACGTCAGCCCTGGTGACGCGTAGCGCGGGCTGCCATCTGGCAGACTGTTCTTGTCATAAGTCAGTCCGGATTCAACTCTGAAAAACGCTGATGGCTCAAAAGTTCCGTCTCCGCGTCCATGGAGAATCGCAAGGTCGCGATTGTTGTGCGACTGAAAGCACACGACAGCGAGATCGACAACGCCGTCCTGGTTGAAGTCACCTCCTGCTACTGTGTATGGCGCGAACCCGACATGATAGTCACATGCGGCATGAAAACTGCCATCTCCTCGACCAATCAAGACAGCTACTGTGTCATTCCCGGGTTGAGGATGTGTGGGGAGCTGGAGAGGACCGCGGTTTGCGATCGCAAGATCGGCAACGCCATCTCCATTGAAATCCTCAACCAGAATGAAATAGGGCTCGGGGCCCACCCGCATCGCCGGGCCCATCGTGGTCAGCCGCATGGTATCATCTGAGTCGCCTGCGGCAGCGAAGTTACTCATCAGCAACAGACAGAGCGTTGCAGCGGTGACGATCCCTGTGACCCCTTGATGCATGTGATACATGTGATACATGTGATCTTTCTTTGCTGCCTGTCTGCTCACAGTGACTTCATCCTGTTGAGAGTGCCGCCATCCATGTCACTGGAGTCACTCGAGCTGTGGATCGTGCTATCACGATGCATCTGAACTCCCAACAGGTTCGTCGCAGCATTTGGCAAATCAGTTCGTTGTCTTCAAATCTCAGACATCGAATCCACGTCCTCTGACGGTCCATCAAACTGCATCCCGTCCGTGTTCCTTCTGATCCCGATTTGTTTAGAAGTTCGTAGATCTGCGCGGTGAACAGGTGCTCGCTTCATTTCTGACGCATCACCCAGAAATCCGTTACGGCAGTACCAATCCATCAGTGCCTGAGCATTCAGACCATCATCAGCTTCAACTTTGAGCCAGATGGTTACGTCGTACTCATCGGCCAGACGGCACAACTCACGGAGTGTCTCGGAAGCCAAACCGGCACCCCGATGCGCAATATCCGTGTGCATATCTATCAGGCGAACTGCGTCATTACCTTCAAGAGGCCGCACTCCGAAAGTGACGCCGTCTGCAATGGAGTAAACTCCGGGTTCGACTGAAAACTTCTGCAGGGAATTCAGGAAACACTCGATGGTATCCATGTGTCACCTCAACGTTCGCAGACTGAGCGTAGAACCACTGGCGGACAACTATGAAGCACGTATCTGTCGCTTGAATGCTGCCTGTGGCACGGATTGTCTCCTACCTGCGTTTGAACAATTGATGATCTGCGAATTTGGCCTTCGTCGGATTGCACACTGCCGGACGACGGCACAGGAACCACCATGGATCGGGGTCAATCCTCGAGTCAACAGCTAGGATTTCGCCAGCATCGCTATGAAGGACGCGAATCCGGATGCCTGTTGACGTAGTCTGGCCGAGAGATCGTCGTCGGCCAGTTTACCGTCAATAAATACGCGTTCACTGTCCCCGATAAAGAGTCGGCGAGGGAAGATATGGGCGTTACGGTATGCCGCAACCTGCTGAAAATGCTCCACCGCGCGAAGTGCCTTGAATTGCCCGGCCGCCAGTCCAATGAACGCACACGGTCTTGACTCAAAACCTTCCGGGAAAGGCAGCATGTCCACAAAGAGCTTCAGGACGCCCGGGTAGCTGCCGTTATACTCGGGAATGACGAACACCGCGCCATCCGAATTCAGAAATCGTTCCACAAGTGTCCTGACCGCTGGCGGTTTTTCCCGGTAGGCGGCAGGAGACAGAGCTTCGGGTGGCAGTTCAGACATATCCAGCTGATCCACATCATGCCCGAGCTCCCGAAAACACTCTGCTGCCTCCGCGGACAGAACGCGTGACACGGCACCGTCTCGATTTGTGCCACAGACAACTGCAATTCGCATGATTTCTATACCAGAAGTAAAGTCGAGTTTGTTGCACCACGTTCAGGTCGAATGGCAATGGCTGCAACCTCCCTTTGATAGGCATCGCCGAGAAATCTACCATAGATCCCGATTGGGTTTACTTCATACGCCGATTTTTGTGGGAGTCTTACGGAATCAGACACGTCGGTGGTACTCCTGCTGGCCTTTGCGCATCCAAATGTGATGTCATGCGGAAAGACCACTTCCGGCAGTGTGACACTCGACGCAACTGCCCTTTCCACTCGTCAGTGAGTGCGATACCGCTCGTTCCGGGCACGCCACGCTGAGGCAGGCGGGCGTAGTCAGACAACGCGACACAAATCACTGCTATAAAGACAAGACTCTGGCGGTTGTTTGAATCAGAGGTCTTGGATTCGTGTGTTTAACGTCTATTGTCTGCGTCGAACTTCGGAAATGTTCACAGGCGTTGTTTGAGGACAAGAGATGCCAGCCCCTTCTAACCACCCTTTGATCGCAGAACTGCCTGAAGGGATCGGGGAACGGTCCCGTATTCCCGGACAGCGTGATTCAGCTTTAACAGGCGAATTCGTGCTGTACTGGCTACATCATGCGATGCGAGCACACGAAAACCCCGCACTTGATGCAGCCGTTGCGATCGCGAATCATCGACAGCTCCCCCTCCTTGTTTATCAGGCTGTTCCCGAGAGGGCACCCTACGCGTCCGACCGCCATCACACTTTCGTGCTGGAAGGAGCCCGCGATCTCCAGCGTCAATTCCGCAAACGCGGCATCAACTACTCGCTTCACGTCGAACGTCGCGGTCATCGACGAAAACCATTGAGTGCTCTCGCCGAACGGGCCGCCGTAGTTGTCACTGAAGATTTGCCAGTCAGACCGTGGCAGGGATGGACAGACAAACTGGCAACCGCCATAAGCACGCCTCTGGTACGCGTCGATACGGCTTGCGTCGCACCCATGTTGCTGGTTGGCCGTTCGTACGACCGTGCATTTCAGTTCCGCCAGGCAACGCAACAGTTGTATGAAGATCGTCTTGACCGGGACTGGAGAGTTGTGGATCTCGTTGGACGAGACTCGGTGATTGACCTTCCCTTTGAGCCAGTGGATCTTCGCAACGAGGATCTGAGCCAACTCATCTCTGAGTGTGAGATTGACCACTCAATCGGCCGGGTGCCCCATACACCGGGAGGGACAACGGCGGGCTATGATCGGTGGAACGCATTTCGTCGCACTGGCCTCATTGATTACGATCGAAGGCGTAACGATCCACTAGCACACGGCACAAGTCGACTCTCCGCCTACCTTCATTACGGAATGGTTTCACCGTTTCGCATCGCTCGAGAATGCTCCGAGTCGGGCACGCGCGGATCCGACAAGTTCCTCGATGAACTTCTCATCTGGCGTGAACTGGCATATGCATTCTGCTTCTATCGTTCGCATCACGAAACCCTCAACGCGTTACCGAAATGGGCACAAGACACGCTTGATAAACACTCAATCGATCCTCGACCAGTGATCCACTCGTGGGAAACACTGGCACGCGGCCGGACAGGTGAGATGCTGTGGGATGCGGCGCAGAAGTCCCTTTTGATCCATGGTGAGTTGCACAACAATGTGAGGATGACATGGGGAAAGGCGCTGCTGGAGTGGACACGGGACCCGGAAACTGCGCTTTCAATGATGATTGACCTGAATCATCGCTACGCCCTTGATGGTCGCGATCCGGCTTCCTATGGGGGCATTCTCTGGTGTCTGGGGCAGTTTGATCGGCCATTTCCACCTGCTCGTCCGATCTCCGGCACCATCCGAACGTGTTCGACGGCCGACCATGCCGTTCGACTTGATCCTGAACGCTACCTGAATCACACAACGCGGTCCGTGAGCCAGCCAAACTTCAGCGTGGCAGTGATCGGAGCCGGGATCTCCGGACTCATGTGCGCTCGGACTTTGCTGGATCATGGCATCGACGTTAAGGTCTTTGAGAAGGCTCGAGGTGTTGGCGGCAGAATGTCAACAAGGCGGACGGAAGACGGACTGCAGTTTGATCACGGAGCCCAGTACTTCACCGTCAAAGACGCGCGTTTTGAAAGGTATGTGAAGTCATGGATGGCGGATGGAGTCGTGGATCGCTGGGACAGCCACGTAGTGACACTAAACGATGGCTCGTGGGAACCGCGTCAACAGGACTCGTCGCGGTTCGTTGCCGTACCGGGGATGACTGCGCTGTGCCGACATCTGGCTGCGGACCTGCATATCCAACTGCGGATACAGGTAGCACCACCCGTCTACCGCAATGGTCAATGGCGCCTTGCTGACAGAGAAGGGACTACCCTCGGCGATTTCGATTGCGTTATCTCCACGGCACCGGCGTCTCAGTCGATGCAACTGCTCGAAGCCTGTCCGGTTCTTCAGGATAAGATCGGGCAATCTGTCGCGTGTGGATGCTGGGCGGCGATGATCGCGTTCGAGCGATCACTCGAATTGCCGTTCGACGGGGCGTTCGTACGAAACTCCCCTTTAGGGTGGATCGCGTGCAACACTACCAAGCCCGGTCGCCCGGCAGGGAACGAATGCTGGGTTCTGCATGCTGACGCAGAATGGTCGACAGATCATTTGGAAAGTCAAAGTGAAACGGTCTTCAACCAACTCGTCGACGCCTTCTGGAAATCGACCGGCTGTCGGCCTCGGCAGACAATCTGGAGCGCGATTCACCGGTGGCGTTATGCGCGCTTTGAAGAGCCGCTGAAGGTCGATTGTCTGTTTGAAATCGAGTCGCGACTGGGTGCCTGCGGAGACTGGTGCAATGGACCACGGGTCGAAGATGCATTTCTCAGCGGCGTCGCAATGGCAGGTCGTGTCCTTTCGTCTGTCACTCAGAACGGCGGTTGAGACATAATCTGCACCCGTCAGGCATTGGTGTTGCAGGCAGCTGAAGGTATTAAAGACGAAGCTGGCAAAGAGCGAGTTTTTCCGCAGAGGTCGTGCGTTAGGATGAGGTGGCAAAGGCGCCTATGGCACATCGCCTTAAACTGACTGCTGCCAGCCGAAAGCGAGGATCAACGCGCGTTTGGGATGCCGTGAGCACAGTTACTTCCGGTCGGACGAAGGTCGTTATTCAGCACAGAACCGAGACCACGCGCCCGCGTCAAGCGACTTGTCGCAGACGATTGTGTTGATCCGATTTTGATCGTGCTTCGCTGACGACCGAACCTTCCATGCGTTCACGCACTTCGAATACCGCAGATTGATGCGGTTGAGTCATTGAATCTGATCGCAGAACACTGAGCCTTGCTGACTTCGCGCATGACGAATCAGTCTGCCGATTCGTTTCCTGTCTACGGCCGACGTTCACTCGACCATGCTGTTGAGACGTCGGGCAGCGAAGCCGTATGCAATCTGACTGAACCAGCTCATCAAGAGATTGATGCCGGTTAAGACGCCGATCAGGACCAGTGCTGCGGTTGGCAGTTGAGATGCGATGATGGCCGCGAACATAAAGGTGATCACTCCTCTCGCCGCAACCCAGCCCCAGCCGTTGCTGTGCGAAAGGTTCTGGACAGCAGAAACGAAGCGTAGCGTGCCTTTGGCTGCAAGAAAGCCGGCAATGAGCATCGTCAGCGAAACGAGCCCGACGATTGACACTCGAGCCAACAGGTTGGCGCAGACGCTCAAGGAGGTGTTGATGACTTATTCAAGAGAGTTTCGCCGTGAATTGTTTTCGGCTTGTGCTGCCGGACAACCGGGTCCTGCTCGAGTGTGAAGTCACTTTCGGGGATGATGTGAACGGCTTATGCCGCTCGTTTCTTTTCGTGGGACGGCATGGGGCGGTTGTAGAGATGTTCGCGGGTGCAGGGCATTCCGCTGAGGCCTCGGGACTTGTGTTTGGTGGCGACCGTTTGGTAGATGCGGGCTCCGCCGTCGCCCAGTGCAAACACACAACCAGCCAGATACAGAACCCACAGGCGGTAGCGCTCGGGACCGACCTGGCGGATGGCTTCGTCGCGATTGGCTTCCAGGCGTTGGCACCAGTGGCGGCACGTGAGGGAATAGTGGTCGCGCCAGCCTTCGACATCGTGAACGTCAAAGCCACTGGCTTCTGAGGCCTGGATCATGTGGCCAAGATGATCGAGTTCTCCTCCGGGAAAGATGTACTTTGCCAGCAGGCGGCGTTCAGGGGACATGTGGCGAAATGCTTTGTCCGTCATCTTGCCTGGTCGCGTGATTCCGTGATTGAGGAACATACCTCGGTCGGGCAGCAGGGAATTCACCTTCTGCATGTAACCGGCCATATTGTCGATGCCGACGTGTTCCACCATTCCGATGCTGGAAATCTTGTCGAATGGTCCTTCGACGTAGGCGTAGTCTTTCAGTTCCGCGGTTACCAAATTGGTCAACCCTTCGGCTCGGATTCGTTCCTGCGTCAGTGCGAGCTGTTCTTCCGAAAGCGTAATCCCGTGCGCTTTGACTCCGTAGTGTCTGGCCGCGTGACAGATGAGAGCTCCCCAGCCGCACCCGATATCCAGCATCCGTTCACCAGGCTGGAGCTGGAGCTTTCGGCAGATCATATCCAGTTTGTTGATCTGAGCCTGTTCGAGCGATTCATTCCAGTCTCGAAAGTAGCCGCAGCTGTAGACCATTTGTTCGTCGAGAAACAGACGATAAAAGTCGTTGCTGACGTCATAGTGGAACTGGATAAAATCTTTGTTGTCTTTCTGCTCACGCTGCAGTCCGGTTTCGTCGCCGCCGAAGCAGTGTTCCAGTTCTGTGCCCATTCCCTTTTCGAACACGAACGCCGAAGCAAATCGTGCGAGTAACCCAAACGGCAGACCACGCGATTTCTTTCGGCTGTTGCGGACGCGTGCTTTTTCGATGAACGTCACCAGATCGGCACCGGTGTAGTCGATTCCGCCTCGGGCGAAGACACGCAGCAGTGTGTCAGGCGTAGGCCGCCGAATCAGCGTTCCCAGTACTCCCGGACCGGCGATTGATATCTCCAGTCCTGGTTCCACTGTGTCTGCCAGGGGAATGATGGAATCATCCCAGAGACGTACTGAGATCGGTGAGTTCAATCGTCCGCGCAGGAACTCAAACAATGAACGGGCTTGTTTGAGTTGTCGTTGTGACCGTGCTTCTTTGCCGAACATCCGTGTTTCCCATCGTTAGTATGATCACGCTTTCGGAGCTCGTTGAGCTGACTCCGATGTTGCAACATCCATGCAGCGATCACCAGCAACGCCCCGCAGACGCAGTCGAGGTGGGCTGGCTTCAGTGGGATGCTACGCGGGATCGCACGATGAGAGCGACATCAGTTTTCGCGGTTCTTGAAGCTGTCGTTCCGTGACCGGCAGATATTGCCGGACGCCGACAAAGTGTGCGGCCTACCGCACGAGCCACTGCACAGCATCCGCAATCACGTATCCGTCTGTGTCACGATTTGAGATTGCCACTTCCGCGAGCTTGGTCGAAGTGAACTCGAATACACCCAGGGATGCGAAACGTGAATCGATCGGTGGCGTTTCCGTCTGGTTCACAACAACCTTTGTTTCTCCGGCTGCGTGCCGAATGAGAATGGGAGTATTCGATGCCCGGTTGGAATGATGAGACCATGCGATACGGACTTCGTATTTCCCGGTCCGTGGCAGCTTCGTTTTGAAACTCGCGGTCGCTGTTCCGTCGCCCGTTTGGTGGTCGTGCAGGTAATTCGAACCAACCCATTTTCCGGATGAAGCGCTGTACCCCCAGTGCCCGGTGAGTTTCGCATGCAGATCGTCGACAACGATTCCGTCCAGTTTCTCCGGATCAATGCCACCTCGGCCGAGTGACACAATCTTCACATTGAAGATCTGGCCGTCTGCCTTCAGGCGTTTCGCCAGCACGTCGTAGTCGACATCCTGAACGGCGATGCCGGCATCGAGTGCGAGTGCGGCGGTGGTGGCTGCGGACTGGCCGAGAATCATGAACACTGGCTCCATGCGGATTGACCCGAACGCAATATGGGAACTGGAGACGCACACCGGCACCAGCAGGTTTTCGCACTGTTCTGTCTTCGGCAGGATGGACCCGAATGCAATGTCGTAGGGACCTCGCGTGCTGACTCCGATGTCGCCTTCGTTCTGCACGTAACCTTCCGGAGTCACATAGCGTTGCACGTTATGCGAATCCATCGCGTAGGAGCCCATGCCGATGGATTGCGGAGTCGGACGACGTTTGAGCAGTTCGTTTTCCGTCATCACGAATTCGCCCACCATGCGCCTGGCTTCTCGAACGTAGATCTGGTGAGGCCAGTTGTTGTTGTCGACGAATTCGTCTTTCGCCAGTCCCCAAACGCTGAACTTTTCACGGACGTCGCCGGGAACCCGCGGGTCGTTGGCGAGGAAGTACATCAGGCCCTGCTGGTAGATGCGGTGTTCTTCAATGATCTCGCGACGCCGTTCGTAGGAACCTTCCGGATACTCATAGTTGAATCCGATGTTATCTGTGCTGAACGGGCCGTGGTTGTTGGTATCTGTTTTGTGATTCGGAATCGGATCAAACTTCTGAAACCCTTCGCGCCAGCCGGCATGCAGGATCCGCAGAAGCAACTCGTACTGAGTGACGTCATAACCGTCCGGTTTCGGGAAGGGCAGACGGTTGCGTTCGTCGTTCGTCAGACACATTCGAAAGCAGTACGCCTGGATTCGTTTGTCGGCTGCACCGTAATCGCCGGGAGGATCCGGACTGATGCGCGGCAACAGCCCGCTGGACGGATCTTCCGGAACCACATAGGGGCTGATTGGTTTGGACACGGCCCCAAAATGATGCCCATGATGCAGGACGCCGGTCTGAACGCCGTTCCATTCTTCGCCATACTGATCCTTCGATTCCCGACCAACGTGATATTCAACGCCGGACGACGCCATTAAATCTCCTTCGTAGGAGGCATCAATGAACATGCGCCCGCTGAACTCCAGGCCGCTCAGCATTTTGATCGCCGCGATGTGACCGTCTTGTTTTGTCACGCCGTTGCTGCGATCCAGCCATTCATTGCGATGCACAGGGATGTCGTAGTCCATCACGAAGTCTTCGAACACCTGTTCGGCCACGTTAGGTTCAAAGATCCACATGGTTCGCTGTTTGCCGTCGATCGCGGGGGTGCCCTGGCCTTTGTTGCCGTATTCGTCCCGCCGCTGCCATTTCCATGCAGCGTCATTCTGATACTTTTTCCACACGCGGTGGTAGAACTCTCGGGCCAGCCCGCCGATCACGGCTTTGTTGCCGGTGTCTGTGAAGCCGAGACCACCACTGGAAAGTCCCCCGAGATGCATATCCGGGCAGACGATCACGACGGATCGCTCCATCTTTTTGCATTGAACGGCGGCCGTGACAGCTGCTGAGGTTCCACCATAGATGACTACATCGTACTGCGCTGGTGTTGATATTTCTGCCGCACGTGTTGTCGGGGGAAGGGCCGTCAATACGTGTGTCGCAGTCAGCAGAGCGCCAAACAACCGACAAACGAGAGCGGCATTGGTCGTTGAATAGTTGGTCACGTGAGATGACGCTCCATCAGGCAGTTGGCAGAAAATAATGGAAATGTGTCGGCATCTGCGATGCTACGGAGCCGCTTTGTCGCTCGCAACCGAATTGTCTGCTGCCGAAGTCACTTGCCACACAACGTGGATCTACTGTGTGCCGACGGAAAGGACGTATTGACCATCGCAGCGGCGTATGCGTAGATTCCGGAAGTCGTCTGTTCCTCGGTTCGATTGATGTGCTGCTTCAATGAGTTCTGAACTTCCCATTTTGGGTAATGCTTCGTTGTGCCAGCTGGGACAGCAGTCATGTGGAGCGTGCTGCTGGGGAAAGTCGTTAACGCGAGAGCAACTCACGACGGCACTCGAACGCAACCGCGTCTTGTTTCAACGGATTCGGACGCCCGGTAGGCTGCCCGGTCCGTGGCGACTGTTCTGGCACGAACTGGTTGCTCGTCGGGGTCTCGATTTGTTGTGGTCTCCACTCCTGTGGCTCCCCGTGCTTGGGACTCGCCTGAAGAAACGTCTTGCAGGTGAAATGGTCTGTGCCTTTGTGGCGTTCGATTCTGCGGAACAGAAGTCTGTCGGATGCATGCTTCATCCGCTGCGACACAATGGTGAAGATCGCCGTCAGCAATCGGCTTTTCGTTTGCTCAAGAACGTCGACTGCGGCCAAACGTCGTATATCTGTACCGGCTGTGAACGGTACAACGACGAAACTGTCGGCAATCAGCAGCAGTTCCGTCAGTTTGCCTCAGTGCTGGACTGGTTTAACTACAGCATCGTTGTTCAGGCGTTTGGAGCGAAGATGCCGCTTCCGTATGAATCGGCAAACGGCGAAGTGAAACCTGACGAGTAGCAGCAAAGCGATCCGGCGACGTTCGAACTTTCGGGCGACTCTGGTTGCAAACACAGCCTGGCAGTGGTCAACTGCGGGACTTCCTTCCTCGCGAATCTGCGGCTTCTACCTCGCCCGTCCAGCTCTGCTGCTTCATCATCTGATCGCCTCTCATGTATCTGTTCACTCTGGCTGATCGTGTTGCTCGAGGATTGAGAAAGGTCGATCCGGATCGGGTTGCTCGTCATCGACGGTTTCTGCTCAGCCAGCAGATGCCGGACGGTGGTTTCCAAGGGCGCGAAGGCGATTCGGACCTCTATTATTCGGGCTTCGCGGTTCGAGGACTGGCAATTACCGGCGGGCTGGACGATCAGACCCGCGACAAGGTGGCGGCGTTTCTTGCTCAACAGGATCCCATGCAACTGAACGTGATCGATCTGCTCAGTTGGCTTTACAGTGCCCTCGTAATACAGACATCGGGCGGGGCCGATCTGCTTAAGGGCCAGCCGACCGACTTTGCGGAACAGATCGGAGCGAAGCTCGAACTGCTGCGGACGGAAGACGGTGGCTATGCGAAAAGCCAGGAAGGTACGGCCGGCAGCACGTACCATTCATTCCTGGTCGTGCTGACACGGCAGATGCTGGGACAACCGTTGCCGCGTCCAAATGCACTCATTCAGTTTCTCTACGATCGGCAAAGGGACGATGGCGGGTTTGTGGAGATCGATCCGATGAAACGCAGTGGGACGAACCCGACGGCGGCGGCGGTCGCTCTGATGAACGACATTGGCGGAATGGATACCGATATCAAATCGGATGTTCTGGGATTCCTTACGGACGTCGCCAGCTCTGAAGGCGGATTTCAGGCGAACACTCGCATCCCCTTTGCCGACGGGCTGTCCACGTTTACCGGCCTGTTGACGGCACAGGACCTGGGGAAGGGCGATATTGTTCCCTCTGAGCGTATTGCCGAATTCATAGCGGGGGCACTCGAACGGCCTGATGGCGGATTCATGGGAGCCAGCTGGGATCAGCAGGCCGACACGGAATACACGTTCTACGGACTGGGCATACTCGGGTTGCTGCACTCGATGACGTGAAACGCAACCCGGCGGTACATCGTTTGTCGTAGAAGCGGATCTTTATTGTATTCCACTGGCTCCGCCAGTTCGGGTGAAGGACACTGAAAAAGCCAGTGATACACCAACTCGCAGAACCGCCAGACATAAAGAACCGGGCCGCCGACGGCATTCCGCTTGTCAGGCTGGACAACGGTATCTCGCTCTGGACAATTTGTTCCTGAGTACTCACGTCGGAGGAAACAGGAATGATTTCCGGAATGATGACCGCCGAGGAATTCGAGCAAACGCGGCATACAATGCCGGAAGGTGGCCGCTGGCACGAACTTCATTCCGGGCGCCCGTGCCTGCTGGAAGCTCCCGATGATGAACACGGTACGGTTGTACTGAATTTGTCGAGAGCTTTGGCCAAATGGCTGCAGAGCCAACCGCAGGAATTCCCTGGCTATGCGGCTCACGACGTTGGATTACAGGTGCAAACGGGGCCCGACACGGTACTCATCCCATCGATCAGTTTTTTTGACCAGGGAGAGCGTTTTGGGCAATCGGATCGGCAGATCGCCAGCCTGCTGCCTCGCCTGGTCGTCGACGTCGCATCCAGCAACGATCGTCGGCAACTGATGAGAGAACGCACGCTGATGTTCCTGAAACACGGAGTAGACATCGTTTGGATTCCCGATCCGTTCAAACGCGAAGTTCAGGTCCTGAAACGCAGCAGTCACACTCAGGCACTCGGAGAACGCCAGACGCTGAAGGGGGAATCTGCACTTCCGGGATTTGAAATGAGCATCGCCGATGTGTTCGCTCAGCCGGACTGGTGGACAAAGCCAAAACCCGGTTGAACGGGGGCTGACTTCGCCTTGGCGCGTCACCGGCTGTTCATGTCGGATTGGGTAAATGACAACGATCGCGCAGTGCATGGTGTTGACGTACCGCTTCCCACAACTGGGAAATGGATCTGGCCGTACCGGCCACGATTCGGAACTCGTACCACCGCCATGAATCGCGCGCGCACTTGGTTGCAGTGGAAATAGGCATTTGTCATAGTTCCGCCGCTGATCTGCGTCGTGAGATGGTTTGCATTTAACAACGTGGTTTTGCAATTGCTGAACTGCCACTGGCAGGTCGGCAACACGTCGAACTGAATTCGACGGATTCAGTTAGAACCTCCTAATCCCATCCCTCCGCGGTGCTTTCAGGCACGCATGTCTGGCGGACAGGACCACATGTTTCTGACACTCGCCTCACAATCGCTCGCCGAGTTTCTGCAATCCGCTGGAGTTCCGGAAGGCTGGCAGTACGTTGGCGCGGCCATCATCCACATGGCATTGTTGTTTGCCGTGTTTTCGCTGTGCCCGTTCTTTTTCATCTGGATGGAACGCAAGGTTGCAGGCCGCATTCAGGACCGACTCGGTCCGACACGTGTTGGTGGCCGTTTCGGATGGCTGCAGTCACTGGCAGACGGGATCAAGCTGATTCAGAAAGAAGACCTCTGCCCGCCCGCCGCCGATTCGATGCTGTTTCGAGCGGCACCTTATATTGTCTGCATGTCGTCCTTTGCAGCATTCGTGGTTCTGCCGTTCAGTGAAGGCTGGGTTGCCGTCGCTGCCGATTGCGGTCTGTTTATTATGCTGGCGATCATGTCGTTGGAGGTCTTTGGGATTATTCTCGCCGGCTATTCGAGTGCCTCAAAGTGGTCGCTTTTTGGTGGCATGCGTGAAGCGGCTCAGATGGTGAGCTACGAAATCCCGCTTTCAATCTGCGCATTGATCCCCATCGTCGCCGCCGGCTCGCTTAACCTCGGTGAAATTGGCGACATGCAAAGTGGAGGGATTCATAACTGGTTTCTGTTCCACGATCCGTTCACGTTCATCGCCTTCTTCGTGTACTTCGTTGTCGCGACAGCCAGTTGTAAACGAGCGCCGTTTGACCTGGCGGAAGCAGAAAGTGAGCTGGTCGGCGGATTTCATACAGAATACAGCGGTATGCGGTGGTCGTTCTTCTTCATGGGGGAATACGCGAGCATGTTCGCAGTCTGCGGTGTGGCGTCGATACTGTTTCTGGGAGGCTGGAACACCGGGCTTCCGGGAGTCGATGGAGCGTTGTCAGATCTGCGAGCGGGTGGCGGTCCTTTGTATTATCTTGCTGGCGTGATTGGTGTTGCTGTTTTTGCAGTGAAGGCTGTGATCGGAGTGTTCATTCAGGTTTGGCTGCGATGGACTGTGCCTCGTATTCGAATTGACCAGGTGATTACGGTCTGTCTGAAATACCTGATCCCTATCAGTTGTTTTCTTTTTCTGGGTGCGATTGTCTGGCCGTTGATTCTGCATTCCGGTCTCAAGGGGCAAACCACCTGGAATGAGCCTCTGGGTGCTCGTGTTGCGGCAGCGATTCCTGGTGAACCTCCAGGAATTCCGATCGTGGAACCCGCGGAAGAGGCGGACGAATCTGACGCGGCTCCAGCAGAAGCGGACTCTCATTCCGATGATTCGCCCCACGCCGACGAATCGGCGTCAGTCATTCCTCCGGACGCATCCGTGACATTGAATTCAACTTCGGAGGTGTCGCGATGAGTGGCGAGTCTCTGTTCTTTACTCTGTTTACGATTGCCGCCTGCATGGGGGCCATCGCAGTCGTTGTCAGTCAAAGCGTTGTGCGAATGGCGTTCTGGCTGATTATTTCACTGGGCAGTACGGCGGCTCTTTTCTTTCTGATCGATGCTGACTTTGTTGGTGCCGCCCAGTTGCTGATTTATGTGGGAGGCACACTGGTTTTGCTGGTGTTTGCTGTGATGCTGACATCCAGCGGTCCTTATCTGAAAATCGATACTTCCCCCGGCGAAACCGTGCTGGCCGCGATGGTTGGTTTGCTTTTTTTGTTCATGGTGATTGCTGCCCAGACAGGTGTTGACTGGGACGGCACGAATGAACGGATCGCTGCAGCAAACGGGCAGGATGCGAGTGCGGCCGTCTTTGATTCAGGTTCTGGTGGGAACACCCTGCGAACGATCGGCATGAGCCTCCTGGGCCTGAGGCCGGATCTTGGTGGTGCTTCAGCCGGCGAACTACATACCGCCTACCTGCTGCCGTTTGAAATTGTGTCCATTCATTTGCTGGTGGTTCTGGTTGGGGCAGCCTATCTGGCTCGTGCCAAACGACGGCGTGATGCCTGACGGATTTATGATTTCGGCAGCGAATGTGTTGCCGGACGACTGTATTAAGAAACGATTGTTGATTTCATGGAACCCACTCTCAGCAGATACCTGATGATTGGTGCCGTCTTGTTTGTGTGTGGCGTGATCTGCATGGCTACCAAACGAAACGCCATCGGTGTTCTGATGGGAGTTGAGTTGGTGCTGAATGGAGCCAATGTCAATCTGGTCGCGTTTTCTCGATACACGACTCTGGGAATCGATGGGCAGATCTACTCGCTGTTTGTGATTGTACTGGCAGCTGCGGAGGCAGCGGTGGCTCTGGCGATTGCTTTGAATTTCTATAACAACCATTTGACGATCGATGTGGATCGAGCCAACAAACTCAAGGGCTGACACAACCGCGTTTCTGGCTCCTTCACGTCCTCACTTCGAATGCGAATAACCGATGGTCGGTGACACACTCAAAACTCTGCTGACGATTGCCTGGTTGCTGCCACTGTTCGGTTTCGCCATCGAAATGTTGTGGGGCAGGAAAGGCGATCGAACCACGACAAAGTGGCCAGCGTGGATGGCTGTCGGCTGCATCGCGACCGGATTTCTATGCAGCTTTGCTGCGTTGATGACGTGGGGATCTGCCACAAAATGGGCAGTGCTCGAATCACACGATGAACATGAAACCCACGAAGAACACGACGCTCACGACCATGGTGATGCAGCGCATGAAGAAGAACATGCTTCTTTCGCTCAGCCAGCATGGCAGCTGACAGCAGCGACTGCTGACGAAGAACACGCCGCAGGTGCCGGACACCATTCCGATGAACATGAAGGCACTCAGGAGGATGGTGAAGCTGCTCCACTGGTCTATCACGGAACACTCTACACTCTGGCGACATTCGGTGACCTGAAGGTTTCCATCGATTACTACATTGACAGCCTGACGCTCGTGATGTTCACGATGGTCACGTTGATTGCGACCTGCATTCATCTGTTTGCGATCGGTTACATGAGCGATGAGCTCACCGATGAGTATGTTGACCATTTTGCTCACACATCGGACGGCAAACACGTCCATCGGCAGGGGCGGTTCTATCGCTTCTTTGCCTTCCTGTCGCTGTTTTGTTTTTCAATGCTCGGTCTGGTGCTGGCCGGAAACATCTTTCAGGTGTTTGTGTTCTGGGAACTGGTCGGGATCTGCAGTTTCCTGCTGATTGGATTCTATACCGAACGTAAGTCCGCCAGTAACGCGGCCAACAAAGCGTTCATCATGAACCGAGTTGGCGACTTCGGTTTCCTTATCGGCCTAATGGTCGTGTGGACCTGGTTCGGCACGTTTCAATTCAGTGAGCTGTTCGAAACGCTTCCGCGAGATGGTTCCGGCAATGTTGTGGTCAATGAATTTGATGAAGTTTCCATCACTGCTCACGGTGGCGAGCAGAAACAGATTCCATACAGCCTGTTGGTCGTTGCTGGTCTGGGTGTGTTTGCAGGGTGTATCGGGAAAAGTGCTCAGTTCCCTCTGCAGACCTGGCTGCCTGACGCGATGGAAGGTCCAACTCCGGTATCCGCTCTGGTTCACTCGGCAACGATGGTCGCTGCCGGCGTGTATCTCGTCGGTCGTTTCTACCCGATGTTTGTGCCGGAAGTGCTGCTGACGATTGCCTACATCGGAGCGATCACTTTGTTTGTCGCAGCGACAATTGCAGTTGTCGCGACAGACATTAAGAAAGTGCTGGCATACTCAACCATCAGTCAACTCGGATACATGATGCTCGGGCTGGGTGTCTTTGGCTGGGCCGCCGGACTGTTTCACCTGATTACTCACGCGTTCTTCAAATCA
>Ga0180430_10000042_pt1 | contig 145909 bp, 116 predicted proteins | sample SS_ome_9_FD_132999 | JGI IMG/M metagenome (GOLD analysis project Ga0180430, IMG submission 132999) | Hypersaline lake sediment archaeal communities from the Salton Sea, California, USA - SS_1_S_2 metaG | ecosystem: Environmental > Aquatic > Non-marine Saline and Alkaline > Hypersaline >...
CCTCCATGGCCTCGTCCCGGCCTGATCCGGGAAGGCGCCTCTTCAGGCACACAACAATGGAGGAGAACCCACTTTTCTCCGAATGTCAAGGCTGCTAGCTTTGCTAGCATTTGCACTATGAGAACTGATCTTTGGGGCGCAGCATTGCTACGCCGAGGCCCGGCCGGTCCACCTGCCGCTGACGTAATCTGACGGCGCCGCCCCTCGCGAGAAACGTCCGGGCCACCCCTGCGTCGTTCTTATCATCAATCACACAACGGCAGCGTTGACCGGGCCGCTGCGAGTCAACATAGACTTCAAGAAAGACGCGATCGGCGGCTCCGGGTCCAACGCGTTGTTCTGCCTAGCGTGAATTGTATTCCCGAAAGTATCCCATGAACATCTGATAGATTGGCCGAAGCATTTGGATCGCTGACATGAACTCAGAGCCGACCTCAGCGCGTTGCTGCTCTTGTATGGCTAACGCGAACTCGTTGTCTTCGAGAGTGTTTAGCATTTCGTAGAAGTATTCACAGCAACGACGGCCGCCGCGCGCATCCGTGTAAGCTCCAGCATCGTTCAAAAAAGTGGCCCACGACGTCGCGCCAGATTCGTTGCGCAGATATAGGCAAGCAATGTATTCATCGTCGCATTCTTCGCCGTCAAATCGCTCGAACGGTTCGGCATAGACAAAACGGTTTACGGCGGCAACGGCGTCTGGGTAGTATTTGATCGTGGCGATCTCAAGTATCCACGTTGGAGGCTCGTCCAGCGTGGCGATCAATTGATCGGCCCAACCATAGTAGTGCTTGTACCAGATCAAGCGTGAATCAATCATCCTGGCAATTCGCAATGCGAACCGCTTGGAGTTGACGTCACACTGGAGGGTCTTAGTCATTGATTCGATGGCACAACTTGTTCTTCTACAGAAATCCCCTTTTGCCGGGCTGGCACAGGGGGTAGCGCGGTTCAGGCTATGGCGATGTGGGGGGGGGCCGTCAAGTAGTGGAGACGAAGACACCGCCCGCGGGGGGGTGGCGGGGCTTGGCGCCCGGTGGATAGCCACGGAAAATCGGCGGTTATCCAGATCTGGATAACGAGGAAACCCAGATATGGCGGATCACGATGGTCATCTGCACGAGGTGCTCGGCGGCGATGCCGGATCGCCATCCAACTGACAGCCCTCAAGCTGTCGGCCGTCGGGGTGTCGGGTAGTACAAATGCCGGGCGCGCGGACTGCCGGTCGCTCGGGCTGCGGAACTTCTCGTTTCCTTGCGACACCTTTCCTGCCGGGCGGTGTTGAATCTCCTAGAGGCACGCGGAGGCAAACAGACTGCTTGTCGACGGCGTACCGGAACCACATCCCCTTCTCGATTTCGCAAAGGAGCAAGAGATGAGCAAGACACTGACGAGGCTGACCACGGTGGTGCTGGCCCTAACGGCGAGCGTGGCGCTGGCCCAACCTGCGGGCGGACCCGGTGGTCGCGGCGGGCCCGGCGGCTGGGGCGGGCCCGGTGGGCCGGGTGGCGGTCCACCGCGAGGCGAGCGATTCAATCGGGGCGAGGAGGGCTCCAATCAGCTCTTCAATCGGGTGGCCCAACAGTTGCAACTAACCGACGAGCAACGCGAGCAGGTCACCAGTATCCGCCAACAGACGCAGCAGGAGATCAAGCAAGCCATCGAGCGGATCCGCGCAGAGGCCGACGAGAAACTCAAGGGCGTGCTCTCCGAAGGGCAGTACGAGAAGTACCAGCAGATGCGTGAGCAAATGCAGCAAATGCAGCAGAACCGGCGACAGCAGATGCGCGGCAACATGCAGCGCGGCAACCGCCGCGGTGGATATGGCCAAGGTGGGCAAGGCTACCGGCAGCAAGGCGGTAACAGCCCGCAGGGGCGTGGCGGACGCGGCGGGCCGGGTGGCGGTCAAGGCCCCGGCGCCGGACGCGGCCCCGGCGGTCCGCGGTAGGTATGGCCGCTGCCGAGCGGGGCCGGCCGTGATATCGGGCGGCCCACGTTGATCATCGAGGCGACTGGTGACTTGCACTCGGGCAGAAGGCCGCGATTCGACGGGTTCGGATCGCGGCCTTTATTTTTCGTCATTCGTCAGCCGACCGAAGCAGACTGCCAGGCAAGGGGCTTTCCCCGCCCAGATCTCCCCCCGTCTGTCCCGCGCCGCGCTGCACTTCTTGACCAGTGTTTGCATGGGCTCGGGGACATCGGTGCCGACGGTATGGGGTGCTGAAAATCGCTATCGGAGCGAGGGGAGCAGATCGTTACAATGCCGCACCAACGTCGTCCCGGCCCCGGTCTGCTCGCACCCACACCGAACGCAGCATGAGTCAAGCAGCACTGCATCGACCGCCCGTGCATCGCCGGTTGCTGGCCGGCGACGATCCGCTGCGGCTGCGGGCATCGGCCCTGTGGCCGATTGGTGTGCTGGCCGTGTTGGGGGCGTCGGTCGGGATTTGGCCCGTGCTGATGTGGGCCGAGGACGGCTGGCCGCTCTGGCTGACACCGGTGGCGGCCGCCGCGTTGGCCGTGCTAGCATCGGCGGCGTCCGCCAGATGGATCGGCGAGCGTCGGGCGTTGATCGCCGGCATCGTTCTGGCCGTACTGCCGGCCGGCGCCGGCTTGGCGGGCGGGCGGGCAATCTCGCAGCCCGGCCCGACGCTGCTGGGTTTGAGCGTGCTTCTGGCGGTGGGCAGCTTCGCGCTGGCGAACATCCCCGGTCGCCGGGCGTTGATCGGTGGCAACCGGCTGCGTTGGGCCTTCCACTTGGCGCTGGCGTCGACCGTCGCCCTGGGCGGATGTGGCGGGACGATCCCCGTGCTGGGCCCCGTGTTGCTCGTGGCCGCGTGGCGAACCGATAGCCGCGCGTTTCGCTGGCTGGCCTTTCCGCCGGGCATGGCCGTCAGCGGCCTGGCCGTGTTGATCGGCGCCGGTTGGACGGGACCCGTCGACGGGGCCTCCTGGAGCGAACGGCTGACGGAGCTGGCGGTGGCCGGAATGCCCTGGTGGCCCATCGCCCTGGCGACGATCGCGGTGGGCGTCGCTCGCGGGCACGATGCCACGCCGTTCTGGCAGCTCATCGGCACGTGGCTGCTGCTGGTTGCCGCGCTGCTGACGCTGGGGCTTCTGCCGCTGGGTGGGGCGACAATCATCCATCCGCCGCTGGCCATGATCTCGGCCGCCGGGTTGCATGCGGTCGCCAACACAGGTTGGCGAGCCGTCAATCGGCCGACTGGCTGAGCAGCCGCTCGATGGCCGCGTCCAACGCGGCTGGCTCCAAGGGCTCGCCGGGCGTGGGCAGTTGGGCCACGAGTTCACCCCGACGATCGTAGAGCTTCATCCGCGGCAACGGGCCGTTCAGCTCGAAGACGTCCATCGACTTGGTGCCCGCCCCGTGACGGCTGATGAAGTTGGCCGTCGTGGCGTCGTGCTGCTGGAGAAAACGCAGCACGCGCGGGGAGTCGTCGGGATCGTCCAGGCTGACAGTCACCACGGCCAATCCCCGCGGGCCGAGCTTCTCGTGCAATTCGACGGTGTGGGGGAACAGTTCAATGCATGAACCACACCAAGTGGCCCAGAAGTCGATGAGCACGACCTGGCCCTCGCGCTGCTGGATGGCCTGGCGCAACTCGTCCGCCCCGGCGACGGTCAGTTCCACATCACCCGCGTTGGAGTCGCCGGAGTCCGATCCGGGCTGGTCGCTCGGCGGCGCGGCATCGCGTTCCTGGCCGTCGGCTGCTTGCTGTTGGGATGCCGGCTGTTGGGACACTGCGCCGGCGGACCCTTCGCCAGGGTCGTCGGAAGGACGCTCGTTGCGTGCGGGCTCGGGCGAGCACCCCGCAAGAGCTAGCGTGCAGGCCAGCAGCGCGCAAAAAGAAACGACGGCGCCGCGCGGCGCCACCAAGCGGCGGCGCGGCGGCGGCGATCGTCGTGAATGGGGGTCTACTTCCAGTAGGGCCGTCATCATTCGCACGGATAATTCTCCAGCGCGATCGAGTCAGTCCCACTTGATGGTACAGCCGACCGGTCGGGTCGAAGCGGTCTCCGGCTCGTTGCCGGCGAGCACGGCGTCGACCGCGTCGCGAACGTACTTGGTCTCCACTTTGTCGGCCTTCATGTTGTCGTCCATCGCGCCGACGTAGACCACTTCGCCATCGCCATTGAGCACGAAGAAGTGGGGCGTGTTGGTGGCACCGTAGGCCTTGGCCACTTCCTGCGTGGCGTCGACCACGTAGGGGAAGTTAAAGTCCTTGTCCTCGGCCCGCTTCACCATCAGTTCATAGCTGTCTTTGGGTTGCTTGCGGGGGCTGTTGGAGTTGATGGCAATCAATTGCACGTCTTTGTCGTCGTAATCCTTCTGGAATTGGATCAGTCGGTCTTCGTAGGCCTTCGACACCGGACAATGATTGCAGGTGAATACAACCACGACCGCCTTGGCGTCTTCGTAATCGGACAGGGCGTGGTCTTTGCCATCGACGCCCTTCAACCCGGAGAAGTCGGGGGCCTTCTGGCCGACCTCGACTTTCGCCAGGCAACTGGTGGCCGTCAGCGACAGGGCCACCAAGGCCGCGATCATCACCGCGGGACGCATCTGACTCATGCTGGAGTGACGGATTCTCATCTTGCGGGTTCCTCCTGTGTCGTGGGGTGGGAAATAACGCACGTTCGGCTTCCCATAATGATTATCCGACATCCGCCCAAAGGCAAGTGGCCGACGGCCGCGTTTTGTGGCATACTGGAGCCCGGTGGGCGATGGTTTGGGGTTGCCCACGCCGCTGCTGATCCTATTCGCCGCATTCGCGTGAGCCTGTTCTCGGGAGGACCAAGGTATGGCCGACAAACAACACGATCCGCTTTCCGACCCGCCGCCCCTGGCCGATTCCACGTCTTCGGGCGATTCCCTCGACCCACTGGCGGAGGCCACGGGCATTCCGTCGGGGGGTGCTAAATCCAAGTCGGGCGGGGACTTGCCGACTGGGAGCGAGTCTGGATCGTCATCCGGCGACCCGAAGTCACCCGCCAAAGATGGGGAGGACTCGCCTTCGACGCTGAAGTCGTTACTGGACAAGGTTAAGGGCGACCCCGCCCTGCTGCGCAACGTGATCGGCGGCGTGGTACTGGTGGTCTTGCTGGCGGTAGCGGCTTTCCTTTACCTGGGCGACGACGAGGAGAAGCCCCAGCGGCCACGCGGGGCCCGGGGTTCCCAGGGTGCGGCCGGCTCGCCGACGGGGACACCTGGCCAACCCGCCCCCGGTTCGCCAGGGACCACGCCCGGCCAGAATGACGTGGCGGGTTCCGCTTCGCAGCCCGGCCAGGGTTCGGGGACACCTGGTTCGGACGGGACGGGCGGACCGATCGGCCCGGAGGACGGCCCTGGCCTTGGCCCAGAGCGGGGCACGGAAAACGCCGGCGTCGGCGCGGACGGAGAAACGGCCGATGGCCAGCCGGACGAGCCCGAGGGTCCGCCGCCACTGCCGGAGAATCTGGCCGAGTGGTCGAAGGACGACTATTTTCGCGCGCGTCGCGAGGGCAGCCCCCGTTTGATCGAGGCGATCGAGTATCTGGGCGCCAACTTCAGCGGGCGGGCGAGCGTGGCCGAGGGGCTTGCCGCGCTGATTGTTCCCCCGTCCGAAGAAGGCGCCGTGGAGAACGGCGACGGCACGTCGACGGGTGCATCGCCCGGCACGCCATACCGCAATCCGACGGCGGGGCGGCCCGGCTATGGCGGCCACGGCAATCAAGCGGACGACGCGAAGGTGGTGGCGGCGTTGGTCGAAGCGTTGGCCCGAAACGACACCGACGTGGCGCGCGAGGCGCTCGAGGGTATGTTGTCCGGCCAGCTTGAACCGGAGGATCCGGGTGCGGCGGTCGAGGCCACGCTGACCGCCTTGGCCCAATCGCCGAGCCCGAAGAACGACGCCTTGCTGCTGCGTGTGGTGACGGCCCCGGCGCAATTTCGCGAGCCGGCCGAGGAGGGTAGTGCGGCGTCGCCCCGAGCCGGGGGGTATCGCGGGCCGGCGGGCGGACGTGGCTCGGCGGATCTCACCGCTCAAGGCCTGGCTCAAGCCGCGCTCGCGGCGATTCAAGAGCATGGCCCCTCGAGCACGCGCCTCGCGTTGGCCCGGATGTTGGCCCGGCCAACCACGCCCCGGGCCTGGCGGGAGCAATACGGCGAGATTCTGCTTCAGCCCGACCCGCGCAACCTGGCCGCGCAGTTCGTTTTCTATCGGGCGGACGACGTGGGCGAGGAAATCCGCCGACAGGTCGAGGAGTTCTACACGACTTGCGGTTCGCGCGCGCTGGCGGCCCTGCTCGACGTGGAAGAAAGGAGCGGCAGGGGCGGCGGGAGAGTTTATCGCGCGCCGGGCGGTGGTCGCCAAGTGGAACTGACCGCGGAAGAAGCGATCCGCAGCGCGAAGCGGATTTGGAGCCCGGTGGCCACCAACGCCATGACCGATCGGCTGGAGCGCGAGACGTCGCTGGAGGATCAGGCATCGCTGGTGGCCCTGTGCGCGACGATGCCCATCGACCCGGTGCGGCAACGAATGCGAACGGCATTGCGGCGTCACTGGGACGAAGGCCCCCAGGCGCTCTCGAAGGCCGGCTTGGGCGAATCGCTGGTGACCGACCCAGCCTTGCTCTTGGCGGTGAAGACGCTGCCAAGAAGCGAGTCCAGCTCGCGGGCCGGCGGCCGCGCGGGCGGCCGGGGTGTGAATCGTTCTGGCGGGGGCGGTCAGCGCAACGACATGGGCGAGCAATGGATGGACTTCTGCGGCGAGCTGGTGCAGGCCTGGTGCGCGCGGTTCCAGGTGGCGGCCGTGCGTCAGGCGGAAGCGGCCCGACTGCGCGGCAAGCGGCCCGATGAAGTCTGGTCGCTCGAGCAACTCCCCATCGACTTACACGAGGGGGCCAAGGTCACGGCGAGCTACGCGCGGCGCTGGCCCGAGCAGTTGCCGGCGGAGTTGAAGTCGGCGCCGGTGGGGCCGACCAGCGTTCACTATGTCAGGATCGAACAGCGCGACACGATGAAGCGAATGGAGGGCTTCTACCGGCTGCAAGCCCGACAACGCTCGAGCCGAGAGCTGGGCGACGGCCGCTGGATCGACGCCTACCGGGCGGGGGAGGACAAAGACCGCCGAGTGTCGATCGACGTGCTGATTACCCCTCAAGAAAAGCGCAACACCCGCGACGAGAGCGAGGATGTGGAAGAGGACCTGACGATCGAACTGCTGGCGATCGAGGCGGCGAACCCGGAAGGTTGAGCCGATGTTGGGGTGTGTGACGCGGGGGAAATCGGGGGTGAAATCCGGCAGATTGCGGGGGGGCAGGAGAAATGCAAAGTCGATTGCAGTTCGCGTTGAGCCTCCCCACGTCATTCCCGCGCCGGGCCGTCATTCCCGCGCCGGGCCGTCATTCCCGCGCACGCGGGAATCCAGGGGCGGTGGCGACGGACACGAACCCCAACGTCATTCCCGCGCACGTGGGAATCCAGGGGCGGTGGCGACGGACACGAACCCCAACGTCATTCCCGCGCACGCGGGAATCCAGGGGGTTGGGGCGGGTCACTGGATTCCCGATCCCCGCTTTCGCGGGCACAAGCTTCTCGGGAATGACGGAACAAATCGACTTTCCAATCCTCCTGGGCGGATTGCGGTGGGGGGGTGACAAAATGCCGGATTTCCGATTAAAATAAGATTGGATCGCAAAGCTGATCTGCCGATACTCCGGCGTCCGCGGACATGGTTTTCCGTGTGCGGGATTCATCCCCTCAACGGTGTCCGCCGCCGGGCTTGCGATTCACTCAACCTTGTACGCATTCAGGACTCTTTAACCGCGGGCGGTCGATCCCCCGCAAGGTGCGCCATGTCCGAACCAACGCTCCGCTGCTCATCGCGATCGATTCCTCGGGCGACGCGAATCGGTTTTACCCTGGTGGAACTACTGGTGGTGATCACGATCATCGGCATCCTCATCGGGTTGCTGCTGCCGGCGGTGCAGAGCGCCCGCGAGGCGGCCCGGATGGCTCAGTGCAAGAACCACTTGAAGCAGTTGGGGTTGGCCGCGCAGCACCACGTCGAGACGCATGGCTTCTATCCGTCGAGCGGTTGGGGCTACATGTGGGTGGGCGATCCAGACCGCGGCTTCGGTCGCCGCCAGCCGGGCGGATGGATGTACGACCTGCTGCCCTATCTCGAACAGGAAGCCATTCACCAACTGGGCCGGGGCGAGACGAACTCCAGCACCAAGAAGCAGGAACTGGCCAAGCAGAAGGGCGCCGTGATGCCCACGTTCCACTGCCCCACCCGCCGTCGGGCAAAGGGCTATCCCTACTGGGAGCATTCCTACAACGCCGGTTCGCCCAAGCAGGTAGCCAAGACCGACTACGCGGCCAACGCCGGCACCTGGTCGATCGTCGGCACGGGGCCCCGAATGAGCTGTCTCGACTCGTATCCCAATTGCAATTGGTCGAACGGAATCGAAAAGATCATCAAGAACTTCAACGGCATCTCGACCGAGCAGAGCGAGGTTCGCCCGGCTCACATTACCGACGGGGCTAGCAACACGATGTTCTGCGCGGAAAAGTACATGAACTCGAAGCAGTATGAAACGGGGAAGGGCTGCTCGGACAACAACTCCGCCTACCAGGGCAACGACTGGGACCTGAACCGCTGGGTTGGCACCGGCAGCGACCGCAAGCCCCGGCAGGACACGCCGGGATTCGAGGACTGCACCCGCCGCTTCGGCAGCGCCCACTCCAGCGGCTTTCAGACGGCCCTTTGTGACGGCTCCGTGCATTTGATTTCCTACTCGATCGATCAGAACGTGTTCACCAACCTGGGCAACCGCAAGGACGGCGGCGATGTCTCCGGGGCGTTTTGACGCCGGATGATCACGCGCATGCCGCTGGTGAGACCGGTCGCGTGCCCCTGGCATCTTCCCCGTGGATACGACAGCAGTGTGGTACTGGCGCCGGCCCCATTGGCACTCGACTCGCCGCGTTGCTGGTAGTTTGACAGCTCTGTTTCCCGAAACCATTTTCCCTCTCCGCCATGCAAACTCATTTCATTCGTCCGCTGCTTCCGCTTGCCCTGCTGCCGCTGATCGTCGTGTTTTGTGGCTGTTCCGGCGGTCCGGCCCCGCCTGATCAGCCGGGGTTGGACGCCTCGTCCGCCTCCGCGAAGGCGATGGAGATATACGATAAGAACAGCGACAACCAGCTCGACGCCGAGGAACGCCAGGCCAGTCCCGCGCTGGAGTTGGCCATGGAGACCATGGACGAGAACAACGATGGCATGCTCGGCCGGGCGGAGATCAAGCAGCGGATCGAAGAGTGGCAGAACGCCGACACGATCATCAACACCCAGGGCGTGGAGGTCTATCGCAACGGGCAGCCGGTGGAAGGGGCCACCGTCACGCTGGTGCCCGAGGAGTTCCTCCAGCCGACCATTCAGGTCACCCAGGGCACGACCAACGCCGACGGCTTCGCCTTGCCCGAGGGACAGGACGCCCAGTACCCGGGCATCTACCTCGGTCTCTATCGGGTGAAGATCAGCAAGCAGCAGGACGGTCGCGAAACGATCCCACCGCGGTTCAACAGCGAAACCACGCTGGCCATTGAAGTGGCGCCGGATGCCCCCAGCACTCAGCGGCTGTTCATCTTCGACGTGGGCCAGTGACGTCGACTGGAGCGGCGCCCCTGCGCGGCGCGGGTTGTGCCCTGGCGAGTAGTGCACCCCGCCGGAGGCTGATCCATTTCTCGGTCCCGTCGAGCGTGCTCAGGGCAGTTCGAAGACCGACTGGCTCTTGACGATCGCGTAATCGTCCGGGAAGGTGTGGAACGCCTGGACGAGCAGGCTGCGATCGCGGGTTTCAATGTTGATGTAGCTCAAGGCGCCGAGGGCGATGCGGCCGCTGGAATCGAACCGGTGGAGCATGCCCTCGCGCTCGTCGTCCAGCGCGAGCAGTTCGTCCTGGAAGGTCCAGAACATGTCGGCCTCGACCGGTTCGAGCTGGAACTGCGTGCGGTAGCGGATTCCGCCCCGGCAATCGACGTGATCATCGCGCAACCCGTCCAGCCGATACGACATCAGTCGGCGGCGCTCCGGCAGCGGATGATGGGCCGAGGTGGCCACTTCGGTCAAGGTCAGGGCATCGAAACGCCAGGTGACCACGTGGCCCGCGCTGGTGATGTCGATCTTGGCCTTGTAGCGTCCGCGCTCCACGGTGCGCGAGCGATGCACGACGAATAGTTCCGGATGAAGAGGTCGTCCGTAAAGCTGGAAGACGAGTTCCGCGACTTTGGGTCGAACAGTAAGCACGGTTGATGGTTCCGATTGACGACGGCTGATGATGAAGATGAATGACGCCCCACGAGGGGAATGAATCACAAGTGGCAAGATTCGATTATAGCCGTATCATCGTCGTCTGACAAAGGGATGTTTCAGCCGATTTTTTTCAGCCGCCTTTCGTCATAGCGCGGGCTTGACACGCATCGAGAAGGTTGTTCCGCGCGGCGCGCGTGAACACTGCGCGCGGCGATTGCATTTCGGCAACCGCGCTTTGCCACTGCACAACATGTGCCAAACGGATGTAGAGCAAAACGCGCGCCGAGGTTGGCAGGGGGGGGCACGTTCGCCGTTTCCCCGGCGGTCCTGAAGTTACTCAGGGTCGGCGGCCAGCACCTTGATCCGCAAGTCCTTGAACTGCACGGTCATGGGCGGACCCCGGTGCATCTGCAGGGCAATGATGCCGTCGCGGCGGCCGTGCTTCTGGCTGTGGTCGATGACCTCCGACATCAGTCGTCCGTTGATCTTCAGCGTGATCTTCGGACCGATGGCGGTGACCTCGTACTCGTTCCAATCGTTGTCGTTGACGTGTTCGAGCAGGCTCTTCGCGGCGGCGAAACGCTCGGTTTTTGGTTTTCCGCTGGGGGGATAAACCGCACGAACGCCGCGATCCACGACATTGCCGCGGGCGTGCTGGTAGAGGGCGCCCGTGTAGCGATGTTCCACGTCGAAGTCGGCCTGATAGCCGAAAGTGTCGAAATTCGGTCGCTCTTCGCTGCGGAACTGGATGCCCGAGTTCCCGCCCAATAGCTTGATCTTGCAGCGCATGACGAAGTCGGCCGGCTGCCCATTCTTCCAGTACAGGTAATGCGTGGCGGGCGAGGGTTTGCCGTTGGTCGAGCCGGTAATTGCTCCGTCCTCAACACGCCATGCCCCGGGACGACCTTCCCAGCCGGAGAGGTCGCGACCGTTGAACATGGAGACAAATCCCTCGTCGGTGTCGCTCGCCGCAGTCGATGGGTCGCCAGATTCCGCGGCTTCAGCCAACCCAACGCAGACGAGGATCGGCAGAGTGCATAGTGACAGCAGAAGGCAGTAGCGGTTCGGGGTGAACGTCATTGTTGGTCGCTCCAATACGGGGTGGGGGGAGGTCACGGCAAGGTTGCAAACGTGGCGGCCCACGAGGGCAATCGATGATGCGGCCACTCGGACGCGCCGCGTCGGTCCAAACGCCGCCACTGTGGCCAGCATACACCGGGGCGAGCCGCCGATCAAACGTGTCGGCCCCGCCGTCAGGAGGACTGCAAAGTCGATTGCAGCCGGCAGTTAGCCTCCACGCGTCATTCCCGCGCACGTGGGGAATCCAGGTTCCCGACGAATCGCCCGTGCCGGAGGTTGCGCGTCATTCCCGCCCACGCGGGGAACCCCTCCACACGTCATTCCCGCGCACGCGGGAATCCAGGCAATTGCGACGAATCGCTGGATTCCCGCTCCCCGCTTTCGCGGGCACAAGCTCCTCGGGAATGACGGAAGAAGACGGATCGCTGGATTCCCGATCGCGTTGAGTGGTGGCTGCTGGGAGCCCTCTCGCGGGGGTGATCATCTTGCCCAAGGCCGATGAATTCCTGGTAGATTGCATTTCCGGACTTTTGGCGCGACAAAAATGGCCTAATGTGCGCGCTTTGCGCGCAATCGCTGCCCGACAGGTGTGCAGATCGGCTTGTTTCGGCCAGTACTAATTGCCACTTCTATGATCGGGCAGTTGTCCTAAACGCTATTACTTTCAAGTCGTTGCGGCTCAAAACGATTTGGCCGCGGACATTTTGGCACGCCGCTTGCATCCCTCCCCATGCCAAGTGAGACGTCGGTCGGACGCCACCTCACGTGCGCCGTACCGCGTAGCAGCCGAGCCCAGTGCAGCGGAAGGGCCCTCCGCAGGCCAGTTGGCGACGGCACCATGTTCCCACCCCACACGGCCAAACGAGGTAACTCATGAACTCAACCTTCAGTAATCTGTCGCGGCGCTGGCTGCCGCGGATGTCGATGATGCTCCTGGTGCTGTCGGTGGCGACGATCGCCACCGCCGCCGACGAGGCCCCGCCGGTCGAGGCCCAGGTGACTCAGCTCGCCGCCGACGCCGACACCCTTTGGACCTGCCTGGCGGCCTTCCTGGTCTTCTTCATGCAGGCCGGCTTCGCCATGGTCGAGGCCGGGTTCACCCGCGCCAAGAACGCGTGCAACATCGTAATGAAGAACCTGATGGACTTCTCCATCGGGACCCTGTCGTTCTGGCTCATTGGCTTCGGCCTGATGTTCGGCGCCACGTCCGGCTGGATCGGTACGTCGCTGTTCGCTTATGATCCGGGCGAGGACAGCTTCGGTTGGGCCTTCCTGCTGTTTCAGACCGTCTTCTGCGCCACCGCCGCCACGATCGTCTCCGGGGCGATGGCCGAACGAACCAAGTACTACGCCTACCTGGTCTACACCGTCCTGATCACCATCATCGTCTACCCGATCTTTGGCGGTTGGGCGTGGGGAGGACTGGTGGGTGCCACCGGCAGCGGATGGCTCGAGAACCTGACGGATTGGGGCTTCGCCTCCAACTTCACCGACTTCGCCGGCTCGACGGTCGTCCACTCCGTCGGTGGTTGGGCTGCGTTGGCCGGGGCCATTGTGCTCGGCCCACGGCTGGGTAAATACGTGAATGGCCGGATCAACCCGATCCCCGGCCACAACATCCCGCTGGCCGCTCTCGGCGTGTTCATCCTGTGGCTCGGCTGGTTCGGCTTCAACCCGGGCAGCACCACCGCCATCGGCGGGGGCAGCTTCGCCATGATCGCCGTGAACACAAACCTGGCCGCCGCAGCCGGGGCGGTGGCGGCGATGGTCACATCCTGGATCATGTTCAAGAAGCCCGATACCTCCTTCGCCCTCAACGGGGCCCTGGCCGGACTGGTCGCGATCACCGCCGGGTGTGCCGACCTGACCGCGCCCATGTCGGCCCTGACGGGCCTGATCGCCGGTCCCGTGTGCGTCCTTTCGGTCTTGTTCTTCGACCGCATCCGCATCGACGACCCGGTCGGGGCCATCTCGGTCCACGGCGTCTGCGGGGCCTGGGGCACGCTGGCCGTCGGCCTGTTCGCCCCTGGCGTGTCGATCGGGGCCCAGTTGGTCGGCATCGGTGCCGCCTTCGTCTGGGCGTTCTTCGTCAGCCTGGCGATCTTCCTGGGCATCAAGTACACGATCGGCCTGCGGGCGAGCGAGGAGGAGGAGATGGAAGGGCTCGACCTGAGCGAGCACGGCATCTACGCCTACCCGCCGTCGTTCGTCCACGGCACGTCCGGCGGTCCGTCGGGCATCGCGTCGGCCCCGGCCCATGCCGCGAAGCCCAAGCCGGCGACCGAAGGCGCCTGAAAGAAATAGACAGCGTACAACACCCGTACGCCGACCGACCGGCCCGGGTGGGGGTCCTCCGTGGCCCCTGCCCGGGTCGACTCCTTTCTTGGTGCCGGATCGTGACGGGACTGCCCCTTTCCGTCTGGCGGCCGAGACATGGACGCGTCCCCGGGAGCTTTCAGCCGGGAACGCTTAGGCTCAGGCCCCGGCCGGCAAACGGCTCCCGCTTCCATCCACATGCGCCGTCCGCTATGATGGTGCCAGTCAGCTCCTAGCCGAGGTATCCACCATGAAACTGATCGTCGCCATCATTCAGCCCAACCGGTTGGAGGCCGTCAAGGCCGCCCTAGCCGACGTGGAAGTCTTTCGTCTGACGGTAATGGACGTCCAGGGCTTCGGTCGGCAACGCGGCCAGACGGAGGTCTACCGCGGCCACGAGTTCACCGTCAATCTGCTCCGCAAAGTGCAACTGATGATCGCCGTCAACGAGGAGTTCCTCGAACCGACGATCGACGCCATCGTCCAGGGCGGACGGACGGGCGAAAAGGGGCAGATTGGCGACGGCAAGATCTTCGTCCTGCCCATGGAAGACTGTATCCGCATCCGCACGGGCGAGCGCGGCGGCGAAGCGATCTAGCCTGCCGTTCGGGAGAAGAGGCCATGCCCGAGACTTCGCAAGAGACCGGCGACTCGCAACGGACCACGCGGCAGTCGGACGGCTTGTTCGATCCGGATTTCTGCGAGAGCCGCTGTCCAATTTGCACGCGGGCGAGGCGGGGGCATCCGCTGGCCCGCGCCCTTCAGAAGATCGAGATGCTGGTCACGCTGGGCGGGTGTCCGTGGGGTCGAGCACGGCAGCGGAAGTATGGCGTCCGGCCGGATCAACCGCGGCCCGCCAATCAATCGCGGCCAGACGAGCAATGACCCCAGACGCGTGACGCCGCCCGACGCCGTTCGACGGGGCGCGTTCGTTGCCGCGGTGGGGGGCTAACTGCCCGCTCTACGGCGTACCGGCCCGCAGCCGCTGGCAGTAGTCGATCAACTGTTCGACGGCCCCGCGCACTTGTTCTTCCGGCTCACTGGTATCGATCGAGCGTTCCAGGTGCGCGGCCACGGGCGTGACTTGCTCGAACCCATAGCTCCCGGCGGCGCCCTTCAGTTGGTGCGCGGTCCGGCGGAGCGAGTCCCAATCGCCAGCGTTGTATTGCTCGACGATTGTTTCGATCCGACCGGGCATTTCCTCGACGAACAGCTCGACGATTTCCCCGAGGTCGGGATCGCTACCGAGGTTCGAATACAGCGGTTCGATCTGACTGGGTGTGAAGCTCATGATAGCCCCTCGCAAAGACAAAGATGGTGGTTCGATTGAAGTGGCGGCGATTGGGTGCCGTCCTTCGTAACACTTCTGCCCCGTGGCAAGTTGCCCGGGTGACGGCCTTGGCGCGGCGGCGCGGAAACCCGAGAGATTCCGCGACGCGGAGGCCCGCGGTCCGCCAGCCGTGCGTCGGTCGAGGTGTTCCCACAACCATAGTTCAAGTTCGTCGTCTTCGGAGTCGTGGGTTGCGAAACGGAAGAGTTTTCAGGAAAGAAGCCGCGCGGGGCGGTGAAGTTCGCTGGATGGGGGCGACCGCAACGCCAAGGCGGAACGTGCGGATCGTACCGGTCCCACCGGTCAATGCGTCCGCCTCGGGGAACGGATGTCATTGTTCGCCGCATCGTCTCGACATTCGCTCCAACGACGGGCTACGCTTTCAATGCCCGACCGACCGCGTGGTCCGGCAGGGCGAGGGTGGTGTCCGGCCGCGTCCTCGTAGGGCAGTGGGCCGATGCCAATCCGCCCCGGATAGCCGTCTCCGCCGCCGATTCCGTTTCGCCGGGATCGACGGCGAGCAAACGGTGAAGCAGAAGAGAAGAGGGCAGTTCTCGGTAACCTTCGCGCCGCGCGTTGTCGCACCGCTCTGCCCCGATGCGTCATCCAATGGGCGAATCCCTGAGTTACCGACGCCCCGATTCGGAAAGGCAGGTTGAACCGTGAGTGCCGACCCCTCCACCCCGACTGATTCCCACGACGCCCGCGCCGTACTGCACATCGACGACGACCCGCAGGTCACGCGCATGGTTGCCAAGCGATTGAGCGAGCATGGCTACGAGGTCACCTCGCTGAACGATCCGCATAAAGCCATGAAGGAGTTGATGCAGAATCAGTGGCGCGTGGTGCTGCTGGACATCGACATGCCGGGAGTGAATGGCTTGAATTTGCTCCGCGAAATCAAGGCCTACGACGGCGGCATCCAGGTGATCATGCTCACCGGCGTGGTCACGCTCAGCACGCTGCTGCAATCGTTCCGCTGGGGCGCCGAGGCTTGCTTCTTCAAGCCGCTGGGCGATATCCGGCCGCTGTTGGGTTCGCTGGACGATACCTTCCGAAAGATCAACCGCTGGTGGGCCGCACTGGAAGAGCTTTCCCAGCGGCGTCGCCAGGAACACCAGGCCATGCAGGAGCCCATGGAGATGCCATGCGGCGTTTCCTGAACCGACCGATTGGCGTCTTGACACCCAGCGACCACGTGCGCGAGATCACCACCATTCGCACCGACACACTGTGTGGCTAGACGGGTAGCGCGGCCCGCATTGGTCGAGCTGGTCGGCTAAGCGTGGTTTGTCAGCCCTGGCCGAAAACGACGTTCATCCAGGTGGCCGCCATCAGGGCATGTCCGGCCAGGGTGGGATGCACGCCGTCGCCAGCCCAATACTGGGGCGTGGCATGCTTGACCGCCTCGTCGAACATGGCCTGGAAGGGCACGAAGATCGTCCCGGCCTGCTCGGCCACGTTCTTCGCCCTGGCGCGACGCTGGTCGAACTCCGGGAACCAGTTGTCGTTGACCGCACCGCACCGCAAGACGAATGGCTCGCAGACCACCAGCTTCACTTCCGGCAGTTTCTGCTTGGTCTCGGCAAGCAAGTCGGCGAAGCCCTTCTCGTAGTCGTCCACGGTTCCGTCGTATCGGCCACCCAGCTTGTGCCAGATATCGTTGACCCCGATCAGGATACTCAGCAGGGCGGGCTTCAGCGACAGGGCATCGGCCTCCCACCGCGACTGAAGATCGGGCACCTTATTGCCGCTGATGCCGCGATTGTAGACCTTCAGCTTCTTGTAGGGCATGTCGCCCAGCAGTCGGGTGGCGATCATTTGGGCGTAGCCCCGACCCAAGGCGCCGGTGTTGTTCGGCGAGTCTTGATGTCGGCGCGAGCGGCCGGCGTCGGTGATGGAATCGCCCTGGATCAGGACGACGTCTCCTTCGCTCAACTGAACCGCTTCTCCCTCACCCGCCGCGGCTGCGGCCGTGGGACGCAGTCCCATGGCGGAGAGCGCTCCGCCGAGCGCGGCCGATTGCAGTAAATGACGACGGGAAACACCGTGTTCGTTCTTCATGCTAGTCAACCCTACTATCCGGAGGTTTGCGGTGTCCGTGGGCCTTTACGATCCGCGAGATACGCGCCACGCAAGCCGTGCACGTGCCCGTTTGCGGGGGCTGTTCCCTGGCCGGGCCGTGAATGGCTATCCACCCACTGTATCATGCCGGCGACCGGACTGCAATCAAACTCGCCCGGCGGCTCAGGACGATTGCAAAGTCGGCTTCTTCGTCATTCCCACGAAAGTGGGAATCCAGCGAAACGCTGGAAACGCCTGGATTCCCGCGTGCGCGGGAATGACGCGTGGAGGCTCAACGCCAGCTGCACTCGACTTTGCAATCCTCCTGCCCGGCGGCCGACGCGGCCGGACAAGCCTCCTGGCGGGAGTGCCGGGGGAATTGGCCCTCGGCAGCTCGCGTCAGTCCCCTTGAGTTGGGCGGATGGTGGACGGCTCCACACCAAAAGCGCGATGCACCAGTGCGCCCAGATGGGCGGGATCCATGTCGATGACCCGCTGGAAATGCTCGTCGGCCGAGTCGCGGTCTCCGCGTCCCACAGCGTAAAGCCCGAGAATCCCCAGCCCCAGCATGAAGTGGCAGTGGATTTGGTTTCGCTGGACGAGGTCGGCATCGAACACCAGGAAGTCGGGCAGGGAGACGGCGAAGTAGTCGATCACCGGTTCATCGTCCAGGTGCTCGCGGCCATAGTCGACCAGCCGCTGAAAACGCGAGACGGCCTCGCCCTCGCGGCCGAGCTTCCATTGGGCCAGGCCCTGGTAGAAGATCATCTCGGGTGGCTGATCGTTGTAGTACGTGGCGTCTGTCGGCTCGCTGAGACCCTGGGCAGCGTGTTCGAAATGTTGGCGAGCAGCCTCAGTCTTGCCCGACTGCTGGTGAGCGACACCCAGCAGATAATGGATATTGTTCTCCTGAATGCCCGCCAGCTTGCCCTCACCGAGCGAGGGCGGCCAATTCAGCGCGCGTTCGAGAAAATCGATTGCCTCCTCGGCGCGGTCATCGTGCAGCGCGGCGCGGGCGAGCTGCGTAAGCGCCAGCGTGTATTGGGCGGGGACCTTGCCCTCGCCACCTTCCCACGGGTGGAAGTTGCGGGCCAGAAGTGCGTCGAGGGCCTCCCGATGCCGACCGGTCAGATTCAGCAGCGTGACCAGTTCCAGGTAGAGATCGTCGCGCTGGCCCACCAGCCCACGATTGGCCAGCAGGCGTTCCAGCCGGTCGCTTGGATCGTGCGCGAGTCTTCGGGCAAGCTGGTCCAACTCGAAAAGGACGCGGGCGTCCGTCTGGTCCAGCATGAACGCTGCGTGCAAGGCCTCCCAGGCGGCGTCGCCGTCGCGCCGGACGTTGAAATAGGCCAAGCCCAGATTGCGCGCGGCGGTGGGAAAATCGGGGCTCAATTGCCGCGATTTTTCCCACAGGGCGATCGCCTCGTCGTGTTGCCCCTTATCGTACAGCAGATTGCCCAACTCGTAGGGCGCGCGATCATCGTCCGGCTCGGCGCGAATCGCCCGCCGCAAGACGCCGATCGTCTCCAGCCGCCGGGCGAACACCTCGTCCGGCTCCGCCCGCATGGCCCGGCGCGCAGTTTGATGGGCCAATTCGTTCCGGCCAGCTCGCCGATACAGGTCGGCCAGATAATAGAGCACGCGCGAGCTATCGGCCGTAGGGCGACGGTCGAAGTGCTCCAGTAATTCCAGGGCGCCAGGTTCGTCGCCGAAGGAAACGCAGTCGATGGCCAGCAGCAGGTAGTTCTCCGGGTCGTCGCGCATGCGGCCGTCGAAGGTCGACCAGTCGCCCGCGGCCAGGGCTTGTTCGTGGAGCACGCCGGCGTTGAACGGGTCGTCGTCGAGCGCCTGCCCGATCAGATGGTCGCGCTGCTGGGCTGGCTGACAAGAGGCAGGGTCGGCCGTCTCGCGCTGCCGCGTCTCCGCCAATCGCCCAAGCAGATGCACGCGGAGGTGCCGCGCCCGAAGGTGCAGCCCGTTGCGGGCCAGGCAGGCGTCGACCTGTCCGAGCGCCTCGTCGAAACGGCCGCGACGGCAATCGATCCGGGCCAGGGCGAAGTGTCCGGCCGCCTGCCACGCGGCGTTCCAGGTGGACTTGTAGTAGGCGTCGTACGCCTCGTCGAACCGCTGCTCAAGCTCCAAGGCGAGGCCCAGGTTATGGAACGGCTCGCCGTCGTAAGGGTTGGGATTGTGGCGCGTGAGCCGGTCGATGGCCCGACGGAAATGCTCCGCGGCTTGCTGGAACCGACCACGCCGCAACAGGAGCAACCCTAGGGCATTGTTGCAACGGGCGTCGCCCGGGTCGCGGCGAAGCCCTTCACGATAGTAATCCGCCGGCTCGCGTGTGGCGTGATGATATTGCTCCAGGTGTCTTCCGGCCAGATAGAGCGACTCGGGCGAATCGAGCTTCTCGGGCACATCGATCGGTCGGGCTGGCTCGGGCAGCGTGGTGGTGTCGGTCAGTCGGGGTTGATAGGCCACCAACTCGCGCCGATGGCAATCGAGGATTGCGACGCAAAGTTGGGTGACGTCGGCTGCCGCGACGTCGTCCAACTCCACGCTTGTTTCAAAGAATGAACTCGGGTCGCCATCGAACGTCGCATCGAGCACCGTCCTGCCGGCCAGCGTGAGCAAGGCGCGGGCACCGGGGCGCGGGGCGGTCACGTAGGCCCGCACGGTCGCGCGGCGGCCGTCGATCTCCAGGCCCACCGCGGCTTCGGTGGTGGCGTTATGCACGACGCCGACGCCCTTGTAGGGCAGGAAATGCTGCGTGAACGACTTGCGCTCGCCGGGCATCAGCCAGGCAAAGTCGGGCTGGTTGTCGGTGTAGACGCCGCACATCAGTTCGATGTACGGCCCGTCTTCATCGGTAAGTTGGCGATCCCAGGCGAAGCCGAACTCGCCCTTGCCCCAGGTCCACTGCTTCTTGCCCGGCGAAATGTGGCGATCGCAAACGTGCAGCAAGCCCGCGTGCCGGCCGTGGTCGTAGCTGCCGACGAAGTCGTAGTCGGAACGCCACGCCATGTAGGAGGTGGGCACCGGGATGTTCTTGTAGCGGGAGATGTCGGTGCCGGGCGAGTAATCGATTTTGTAGTAGGTGCCGGTAGCGATAGGGAAGCTCGACACGTCGCGCTTGCCGTGGTCCATGACGGCGGTCACGTCGGGCGGGAAGATCGACTGGTGGTCGTCGTCCACGGCAATCGCCGGGTTGGCCCACCAGAGGAATGTTTGGGGCAGGTCGGTCCGATTGTCCAGGTGGACCTCGATCTCCAGGACCGCACGGCCCGGACGCAGGCGCAGTCCGTGGCGGCCCTTGCTGCCGTACATCCGGTCGATTTCGTTGCACCATACGGTGGCCGAGCCGTCGTCGTGCCGGACGACCTCGCAGTCGGTGGGCATGAAGGTGCCGGGGCGATGGTGCTGCGGCCAGTTGAACTCGATGCCGCCGCTTATCCACGGGCCGGCCAACCCAACCAAGGCCGGCTTGATCACCCGATTGTAATAGACGAAGTGGTAATCGTTGGTCTTGTCGAGTGCCATCTGCACCCGGCCGCCCAACTCGGGCAGGATCATGATCTTCAGGTATTCGTTCTCCAGGAAGACCGCGTGCCAGGGACGGTCGTGCTTCTCGTCGTCGATGCGGTCGATCACCCGGAGCGGATATACCCGACCACTGGCGCCCTGATAGACGCGCTTGTCGAGAAACATCGGGTTGCGGTCCGGGCAGCCGATGCCGTAGGTGGGAATCTTGATTTCTTCGCGCCAGGCGCGGACGGGGGTGGTGGACATTGCGAATCCGAGATCGACGGAATGCGTGCGAAACGGGCCCTGACCTCGCCGTCTTTTTCGGGCGAGGCTCGACCCTATTTTCTATACATTGGCATGGTCGGCGGCAAGCGGAAGGATTGTCGCGCCACCGCCGGAGCGACGTCCCGTTGCCCGGCGAATGCGGCGATCACTGCTGGACGACGCCCGTGGCGCTGGCTTTCGCGCCGGGACTGGAAGCAAGAGTAGAACAGGTCCGCGCGCTAACGAAGCCCGCCGGCTGCCGGGGGGTGCCTATCACGAGGGCTCCTCGGTTGGTTCTTCCGGCCAAGGGTTGGGCCAGTCGCCCCAGCGGTCGAGATACAGTCGGAAGCCGGCCACCTCGTCGGCCCGTTGCTCGAGCCAAGATTTGGTCTCGGCGATCATTTGCTGCTCGGTCTCCAGCTTCATCTTCCCCAAGAGGACTCGCGTGCGCAAGAAGACGAAGTAGGTGTCGAGCACGTCGCAGCGGCAATAGTCGTTGATCTCGGTGAGTTTGCCGGCCTCATACATGTCTTGCACCATGTCGCCCTGCACGTCCATCTTGCCCGGCTTGCCGAGCACGTTGGCGGCAAGATTCAGCCCCCCGGTGAAGCGCGTGGCGCCGAAGTTGGTCAGCAGTTCGCAGAGATCCAAATGGGCGTCGAAGTTGAAGCGGTTGCGGGGCTGTTCGTAGCTCCGCGCGGAAAGGTCGAACCAGCCGGGCAGACTCAAGCCGAAGCGGAACGCGGCCAGCTCCAGCAACGGCAGATCGAACCCGCGACCGTTAAAGCTCACCAATGTCGGACGCCGATACGCCTCCCAACCTCGCCAGAAGTGGTCGGTCATCACGTGCGACCGGTACTCCGGCTCGTCCAGGGCGACCACGTCGAGCAAACGGCCGTCGCCGCCCACCTTCCCCACCACGATCGAGACGGGCACCTGGAACGTATAGGGGATGAAGTCGCTGCCATGCTTCTCCATCAATTCGTCGCGGTAACGGCGCACCGCCTCGGCTGGCGCGATCTCCTCGCCGGGATAGCGAAGCTTGCGCACGAGTTCCGCGTCGGCCGCGCTCTCGGTGTCGAAAACCAGATAGCGGACGGCGTCGGACATAACCTTTCCTCGCTAACCGGGGTGATTGGGGGTTCTTGGGGGGCTTGGACCTCCCGGAGCGTCGAAGTGGTTGTGGTATCCACGAATAGACGCTCGCGGAGGGGGCTTCGCCGGATTCGCCGTGTTTAGCAGCTTGCATTCGATTTTGGCAGATTGAAGCTGATCGTGGTAGGGCCCTCGGCGACGCGGATTTCCCGTGGCGCAGGTTCCCAGCGGCGTGGATTTCCAGCGAAGTAGACTCTCCGTGGCGTGGGGCTATTGCCGTTTCGGCGGGCGGACGAGCAAAGCGGCTTCCGTCGGGCGATTTCCGTCGTGGCTGCCCGCCATCGCGCCCTTGCGAGGCTGCCCGACTGGTCTTGCCGCGGAGAGGCCGCTTCGAGTAAAGTCGTCTCGCTTTGGCCACGGGCGTGCCGGCGGTAGAAGATTGCGCGGGCGGTGCCGGCGGGTAGCGCGGCGCCACAAGTGGTTTTCGTCGGCGGCCAGTTTTCGGCAGGCCGTGCCCTTTAAAAGCCCGTGCCTGTTGAAAGACAGTGCCTTTGAAAGACCGTGCCGCGGGAGGGCGGTCGCACCGGGGTGGAACGACGGCTCGTCTCGGAAAGGAATCCGCAGCCATGCCAGCAATGCTATCGGAAATCGCCCAGATGGTGGGCGGCGAATTGATCGGCGACGGGGGGGTCGAAATCCGAGGCGCCGCGCCCTGCCGCGATGCCCAGCCCGGCGAAATCACCCTGTTCGACTCCACGCAGCGTGGGCGGGGTTCCTCGTCCTGTCAGGCCAGCGCGGCGATTGTCCCCCGCGATTTCTCGCCCAACGGGATGCCCGTGATTCGCGTGGACGACGTGCATCGGGCGTTCATCAGCGTGATGTGTCACTTTCGTCCGCCGCGACCGGAGAAGCGTCGGGGGATCAGTCCCACGGCGTCGGTCAGTCCCACCGCGCGGTTGGCGGACAACGTGGAGGTGTATCCCCTGGCGGTGATTGGCGACGACGTGGAAATCGGCCCTGGCACGACAATCCACGCTGGCGCGCAGGTCATGTCCGGCAGCCGCATCGGCTCCGACGTGACGATCTTCCCCTCGGCGGTCCTCTATGAAAACACGGTCGTCGGCGATCGTTGCATCATCGACGCCGGGGCCGTGCTCGGGGCGTACGGGTTCGGTTACGATCAACAGGACGGTCGCCACGTGCTCTCCGCCCAGTTGGGCAATGTGGTATTGGGCAACGACGTCGAGGTAGGCGCCGGCACCACCATCGACCGCGGCACTTACGGACCCACCTCGGTCGGCGAGGGCACCAAGATCGACGATCTGGTGATGATCGCCCACAACTGCCGCATCGGCCGCCACAACATGCTTTGCTCGCAGGTGGGCATCGCCGGCAGCACGAGCACCGGCGACTACGTGGTGATGGCCGGGCAGGTGGGCGTCCGCGATCACGTCCACATTGGCACCGGAGCCGTGCTCGGCGCCATGGCTGGCGTGAGCAACGACGTGCCCGATGGACAACGCATGATCGGCATCCCCGCCACGCCGGAGCGCGAACAGAAACTCAAGCAGGCCGCGCTCTCGAAATTGCCCGAAATGCGGCGGCAAATGAAACAACTTCAGCGCACCATCGACCGGCTGAGTGAACAGCTCGAAGGCGATGAATCGCGGGCCGACGACAACCGGCGGCCCATCACACCCGCGGCCGGGCAATCGTCGCGCCGCGCGGTCGCATGAGTTCACCGGGGGAGTCTGCCCATGGCCGATCGGCAAATCCCTCATCCCTCGCCGGGTGCAGCTGGCGTTCCGCTGGTGTCCGTGAGCTTGGACGCCACTACCCCGACATCCAGCAGCCAAGGTCCAACGTCCGTCCGCCGCGTCGGCATGTTGGCCGGCTGGGGTAACTATCCGATCGTGGTGGCCAGGGCGCTGCGGCGGCAGGGCGTCGAGGTTTACTGCCTGGGCGTGCGCGGCGAGGCCGATCCGGCGCTGGCCGAGGTTTGCACCCATTTCCGCTGGTCGGGCCTGGCCCGCTTCGGCGGCGCCATTCGCCACTTCAAGCGCCACGGCATCCGTGCGGCCACGATGGCCGGCAAGATTCACAAGGTCCGTCTGTTCCAACCGCTGGGGTGGCTGAAGCTGCTGCCCGATTGGCGGACCATTCGCATGTTTGCCCCGCATTTGCTATGGCGGAGCAAGGACTGCAAGGACGACACGCTGCTGGGACGGATTGTGGACGAGTACGCCCGCGAGGGAATCCACTTTGCCCCAGCCACCAACTTCTGCCCGGAGCTTCTCGTGCGCGAAGGACAACTCACGCGGCGTGGCCCCTCGGCCTGGGAAGAGAAAGACATCGCCTTCGGCTGGCAAGTGGCCAAACAGATCGGCGGGCTGGACATTGGCCAGAGCGTGGCCGTGAAAAACCAGGCCGTGTTGGCCGTCGAGGCCATCGAGGGAACCGACGCCTGCATCCGTCGCGCCGGCGAACTCTGCTCGGCCGGTGGGTTCACCGTGGTGAAGACCGCCAAGCCGCGCCAGGACATGCGGTTCGACGTGCCCACGATCGGTCCGCGCACCATCCGCGGCATGATCGACGCAGGCGCGCGGGTGCTGGCCATCGAAGCCGGACGGACGATCCTGCTCGAAGACCGCGAGGTGCTGGAATTGGCCAATCGTCACGGGCTGTGTATCGTGGCTCTCGCACAACCGGCCGAGCAGCGGCTGGTGGCGTGACGGGATGCGCAACCCGGCTGGACGAATACGGCGCTCGGCCGACACCCACTTTCCATTCTCCCCCTACCCATGTCCCTGTTCGAAGCCGGCGAACGCGAAAACCGACGCAGCGCCCAGCCGCTGGCGGCGCGGATGCGTCCCCGCTCGCTCGAGGAGTTTGTCGGCCAGGAACATTTCCTGGGGCCCGGCAAGCTGCTCCGCCGGCTGATCGAGGCCGACCGGCTTGGCTCGGTGATCTTTTACGGCCCGCCCGGCACGGGCAAGACCACGCTGGCGCAACTGCTTGCCCGCGAAACGCGGAGCCTGTTCCGGCAGCTCAGCGCGGTGACCAGCGGTGTGCCCCAGCTTCGGGAGATGATCACCAAGGCCGACGACGAATTGGCCGCGGCCGGGCGTCGCACGTTGCTGTTCGTCGACGAGATTCACCGCTTCAACAAGGCCCAGCAGGACGTGCTGCTGCCGGCCGTGGAGGAAGGGATAGTGATCCTGGTGGGCGCGACCACCGAGAACCCCTTCTTCACGATCAACAGCGCGCTGATCAGCCGCAGCCGCGTGTTCCAGTTCGAGCCGCTATCGGAGGAGCACATCGAACAACTGCTGCGCCGCGCCCTGGCCGACGGTGAGCGCGGACTGGGGCGCTACGAAGTCCGGCTGCGCGACGATGCCGCCCGGTATCTGGCCGAAGTGAGCGATGGCGATGCCCGTCGCGCGCTGGCCGCGCTTGAGGTGGGCGTGCTCTCCAGCGTCGACCGCTCCGGCGGCGAGGGGCAGCCGGTCGACTTCACCCGCGAACTGGCCGCCGAGTCGGTCCAGCGGAAGGCGATCGAATACGATCGCCAGGGCGACGCCCATTACGACTCGATCAGTGCGCTGATCAAGAGCATCCGCGGCAGCGACCCCGACGCGTCGCTCTACTGGCTGGCCCGCATGCTCGAAGGGGGCGAGGACGTGCGGTTCCTCGCCCGGCGGCTGGTGATCCTGGCCAGCGAAGACGTGGGCAACGCCGACCCGGCCGCCCTGCCACTGGCCGTGGCCACGGCCCAAGCCTGCGAGTTGGTCGGATTGCCCGAGTGCCAGTTGAATCTGGCCCAAGCGGTGACCTATTTGGCGTGCGCGCCGAAGTCGAACGCGTCGACGATCGGCATTGGCGAAGCGCGCTCCGACGTGCGCGACGGTCGGCTCCTGCCCGTGCCCGTGCATCTGCGCGACTCGCACTATGGCGGGGCGAAACGGCTGGGTCACGGCCAGGGCTATCAGTACGCCCACAACGAGAAAGGCGGCGTGGCCGCGCAAGACTACCTCGGCGTGGAACGGGAATACTACCGCCCGGTCGATCGCGGCTTCGAGCAAACACTGGCCGAGCGGCTGGCCGAGATCCGCGCGCGACTTGCCGAAGCCAGAAAGACCGAACAGTAACGGGACCGAGGCCGCATGGGCCGGGCTATTCTTGCTTGAGCAACCCCTTCTCCTTCAACCGCTTTTCACGCTCGGCCACGGCCTTGGCGCGAATCTCCTTGCCGAGCTTTTCCAGATGCTCGGGCCACTGGAATTGCGGCGCCTTTTCCGGATCGAACCCGACCAAATGCCCCGTTGGCCGGGTGGCGGGCTTCGTATAGACCCACTCCGTCGGCCCAAATACCTCGACCATCAGCTTGTACGCCTCCGGATCGTACTCCTTCAATTCGGCCCGAGTGTCCACATGATTGTGGTCGTGATCGGGCTGGCGGTTCGTATTGAAGAACGACTGCACCGATTCGGCAAAATACTCGGTGTGGGCTCCCGATGCGTATGTCCCCTCCCAGAGCCCCTTCTTCAACTGCTGGGCATAGAGGTCGCGCAGCCGCTGGTCGAACTCGGGATCCAAATGGTTCAGCCCTTGCAGATGGATATTGTGGGCGAACTCATGGACCAGAATGGATTCCTCATGGTAGGGATCACCCTTTAGGCCCAGGAGATTCTCTTCGCCCACGGTGCAAACCAGTCCACCCAACCCTCGGACACGACGATCCCAGTAATCCTTGGGCGTCATGTGGGACCACTCGGGCAGCTCGGTGGTGAACTCATTGTGTGCCCAAATGACGAGCCGCGCACCGCGCTCGACGAGCTTCTTGCGGATGTCCGGACGGTTGGCGAGCATGCTGTCGATGACGTAGGCCGCCTCGTACAACGCACGATCGTCCGTATTGTCGGTCGCGACGATCGGGAAGCCATCGGCCGAGAGATACTTCGTATAGATCGGATCGAGTTCAAGTTCCGCCGGTGGCGAGGTGATCGCCCTGGAGTCGGCCGGCTTGCCCGCCCCGGCTGCACGGGCATCGCCAAGTGGCGCCGTCATCACAATGGAGCACAGAACGCAGAGGAAGGAAGCGACCCGATACCGGCTTCTCATAATGCACAACCCTCATTGTTGACGGGACGGGAACAAGCAGTGGGAAACGCGGGAGAAAGGCGGTGGGACCCTCGAGGCCACGTACACGCTCGCGGCGCGCCTGCGGAAGCGGAAACAAAATCGACCATCCGCGCCGAAAAAGCCCTCGCGGGAACGACGCCGTTCATTGTACAATCCGGTCGGCCCACCGTCGAGCCAGCGACCGACGACCCCAGGAGAATTGCAAAGTCGATTTCGTCCGCCGTTCCCGAGAAGCTTGTGCCCGCGAAAGCGGGTATCGGGAATCCAGTGATACGTCCCAAGTCCCTGGATTCCCGCGTGCGCGGGAATGACGCGTGGAGGGGATTCCCGCGTGCGCGGGAATGACGCGTGGAGGCTCAAGCCAGCTGCAATCGACTTGGCAATCCTCCTGGGAACGACCCCCGATAGGCCCGCCAGGCAAGCCTCAATCGGCCGACGCATTCCCCAAAAGGCAATTCGTGCACTCATGCCCATCGACTGGCATCAACTGGCCGCCGAGCGACACACCCAGCCGCCGCTGGTCGATTCGCGCCGGCGAATGCGGGTCTGCTTCGCCGTCTTCACCCTGCTGTTGCTGGCCGTCTTTGCCCGTGGCGTGCAACTGGAATGGGCACACGGAGCGGCCTTCCGCGAGGAAGCCAATCGCCCGCTGCGCCGCGAGCGGATGTTGCCCGCCGCGCGGGGTCGGATTCTTGCTCGTGACGGGACGGTGCTGGCCATCGAGCAGCGGCGTCCGGCCCTGCTGGTCCATTATCGCCGCTTAAAAAGGGAGCCGACCGACGCCGGACTGCGGTTGGCCGCCCTTTGTGGAATCGAGCCGGACAGTTGGCGACGGCGAGTGGCGAAAATCGTCCAACGCGTCGAGCGGATCAAACAATCGGTCAGTCGACGGCAGGGCCGCCCGATCACCGTGGCCGAAGAACTCGATCACCATCTTTTGGCTGAAGACCTCCCGTCGGCCGTGGTGCGGGCCCTCGAATCCGATCAGCGGCGGCCACCCGCGGCCCGAAACTACGACGGCATGCGCGTGGAACACCGCTCGCGCCGCTACTATCCGGCCGGACAGTTGGCGGCGCACGTCGTCGGCTATCTCGGCCCCGCCGACGCCGAGGAGATCCGAGCCCTGACCGGTCAAGCGCAACCCGAGCGGATCGAGGGCGGGTCGGTCCGTGCCGCGCCTGGCCGGGGTCCGGTGGACCCGCGCGATCTCCAACTCGGCGATCCGATCGGGCGCTCCGGCGTGGAACGGCAAGCCGAGCGAGTGCTTCGCGGGCGTCGTGGACGGGTGATCGAGATGACCGACCATGGCGGCAACGTGCTCAGCTCGCAAGTGGACGTGCCGGCCACCACCGGCGGCGACGTGACCCTCACGATCGATCCGGCCCTGCAGCGCGCGGCCGAACGGCTGCTGGCCGAGGCCGACAGGCGACGCCGCGTCGAACACCCCGAGGCCGCGCCCTCCGGCGGGGCAATCGTGGTGATGGACATCGCCAGCGGGCAGTTGCTGGCCTTGGCCTCCGCCCCCGCCTTCGCTCCCGAGGCATTCGTGCGACTCGATCGCGACGCGGCAGGCCGCTTGTTGGTCGATCCCTCGCGGCCACTGCTGAATCGGGCCATCCAAATGGCGTTACCGCCGGGCTCGGTGATGAAGGTCGTAACGGCCGCCGCGCTACTCGGAAGCGATGGGAAAGCGCCGTCGAGCGAAGCCCCGGCGCCGCTCGCCGTGAATCAGACGCGGCGGGGACAAGCCGCGGCGGGCGACGCTCAACGAACGCCCCCCGTTTTCCACTTCGACCCGGACGAGCCGCTGCTCTGTCGCGGCTATCTGAAACGGCCGGACGCGCTGCGTTGCGAGGTGTTCATCCGGCACGGCCACGGGCATGGCGAGGTGACACTCGGCGACGCGCTCTGCCAAAGTTGCAACGTCTATTTCTTCCATCACGCGCGGCGACTGGGGTTCGAATCGCTCCGGGCGTGGGTCGAACGGTTTGGGTTCGGCCGACCCACCGGCGTTCGACTACCGGGGGAGTCGTCTGGCAAGCTGCCACGGAGCGGGCCGGAGCTGCTGGCCATCGGGCAAGGTGAACTCACGGCCACGCCGCTGCAAGTGGCCCGGATGGTCGCCGCCTTGGCCAACGGAGGACGACTGGTCACGCCCCGTATCATCCTGACGACCGACCCTCCCACACGGCCAGAAGGCTCCGGTCGAGCGGAGGCAGGGTCTTATTCCGCGGAGGCCGCCGAAGTGGAGAAGATCGCCGACCTCACGCCCACCACGCTCGCGGTGATTCGCGAGGGAATGCGCCGCGTGGTGGCCGATCCCCTGGGCACGGCCCACGGCACGCTACACGGCAGCCGGCCATCGGTGGCGGGCAAGACGGGGACCGCCCAGGCGGGCCCGGGACGCGTCTCGCATGCCTGGTTCGCCGGATACGCACCGGCGGATCGGCCCCGCGTCGCGATCGTGGTCGCCCTGGAGCACGCCGGCGACGCGGCCACTTCCGCCGGCCCGGTCGTCCGCCGCCTGGTCGATTCGCTACCGTAGCCGCGCGCATGCAACGCGAGCCCGGCTCTTCGTGGCGGATGGTGGGCCGCCGGGTGAGGTCAGCGCGGTTTGGCCGCGCGCCACGACGACCTCTGCCTCGTTCCGCGTGTCTGCTCCCGCCACATCCCGGCGTACTATTCGTGCCGCAGGGCTTCGATGGGGTCCATCTTGGCCGCGCGGATGGCCGGATATAGCCCAAAGATCACGCCAATCGACACGGCGATCCCCAGCGCCAAGGGGACCGACCAGGGGACGATCGTCGGCTCGACCGTGCGGATCACTCCTGGCAGTTGATCCATCACCTCGGGCATCGACTGGTTGAGCATCCAGCGGATCGATCTCAACACCGGACCGCAGGTCAGCCCGCCGAGGATACCCGTGACGCCCCCCAACGCCGACAGCGCCACGGTTTCCACGAGGAACTGCCGGACAATGTCGGATCGCTTGGCGCCCAGGGCACGTCGGATACCGATCTCGCGGGTGCGCTCGGTCACCGTGGCTAGCATGATGTTCATAATGCCGATGCCGCCGACGACTAGCGAGATGGCCGCGATCAGTCCCATCAGCAGGATGAACATCATCCGCGTCGTGCGGGCCTGTTCCAGTAGCTCCAGAGGCACGGTCACTCCGTAGTCTTCCGACTGATGAAACTGGGCGAGCGTGGCCTTGAGCACGTCGGAGGTGGGCAACACGTTGGTCACCTTGTCGATGCGGAACGTGGCTTGGCTTAGCTCGACCATTTCGCCTTCAAACGAACCGCTGCGGCGTGTGACGATGAAATCGCCGATCCGTGCCCAAAGCGTCTCGATGGGAATATAGACGTCGAGATTGAAATCCTGTCCGCTGAGCGAACCGCCGATGCCCGAGGTGGGAGCCCGCGATTTCGTGATCCCGACGACGACGTAGGGTTTCTGCTCCACCCAAACGGAATGGCCAATGGGGTTGGCCAGCGGGAACAGCCGCTCGGCGGTTCCCGCGGCCAGCACGCAGTGATTGGCCCGCGACTGGGTGTCGGCCTCGGTGAGGAAGCGACCGCGGTCGATCTCCAGCCGGTTCATTTCGGCGTATTCCGGCGTGCAGCCCACCAGTCGGCCGTCGACCAACCGGCCTTGATTGGTGAAGCGGCGACGAATTTCGCGCACTGGGATCGCCCGCTCGATGGTCGGCACGGTGCTGACCAGGCGCTGGTAGTCGGCGCGGGTGATGCCGTAGGGGACGATACCGCTCTGACCCTCGGTCACCTCGCTTGGGGGCTTCACCGAGCGGACGATGATGTTGTTTGCCCCAAGGCTTTCGATCTGTTCCTGCGCCTTGCGACTGATCCCCTCGCCCACGGCCAGCAGCCAGATCACACTGGCCACGCCAATGAAGATACCCAACACCGTCAGCAGCGAGCGCATCAGGTGCAGCGACAGGCTTTTGATGCCAAGCTGCCAGGTGCGTAGCCAAACGTAGGGCATTGTTCGGGGCTCGGAGTCTGGGACTGGGATCTCGGGACTGGGATCTCGGGACTGGGATCTCGGGACTGGGATCTCGGGACTGGGATCTCGGGAGTGGGATCTCGGGAGTGGGATCTCGGGAGTGGGATCTCGGGGTTCGAGCTATCCGCCCACGGCCGCCGGTTCGTTCAGCCGGTCGGATTCAATCAGCCCGTCGCGCAACCGGACGATCCGCTTGGCTCGGGCACCCACCTCCGGCTCGTGGGTTACCATGATGATAGTCTTGCCTTGTTCGTTGAGTTCGCCCAGCAGCGCGAGGATTTCCTTGGTGGTGACCGAGTCGAGGTTGCCGGTTGGCTCGTCGGCCAGGATGAAAAACGGATCGTTGACCAGGCTGCGGGCGATCGCCACGCGCTGTTGCTGACCGCCGGAGAGCTGCGCCGGCCGATGGCCCAACCGATCGCCCAGACCGACCATCTCGGCCAGCTTTCGGCACCGATCGCGACTGCTCGATGAAATCCGGCCCAGATAGAACAGCGGTACCTCGATGTTCTCCAGCACGGTGAGCTGGGGGATCAGGTTATACGACTGGAAGACGAAGCCGATCCGACCCGCACGAATTTCGCTAAGCCGGTCGTCGCTCGCCCGGGCGACGTCCTCGTCTCCCAAGAAGATATTGCCTTCGGTGGGTCGGTCGAGGCAGCCGAGCAGGTTCAGCAGGGTGCTCTTGCCCGAGCCCGAAGCACCCATGATGGCCACGTAGTCGCCCTCGGGCACATCGAGCGACACGCCGCGCAGCGCGCGGACCGTGCCGCCGTCGAGCACGTAGTGTTTGCTCAAGTCTTGGATGCTGGCGGCGAGTAACATTGGTGGTTGATGGGTGGGAGAAACGTCCCGGCACCGCCCCGTGGATTTGTGTTGAACGACCGAGGTCCGGGGGGGAACGCGGCGTTTCGCCAGTGGTTGGTTCAGCGGGAGCCTGCCCTCCCGGAAATGCGGTCGGTGTGATGACGGTCAATCGCCGTTGGCAGGTCCAGGCGGAGGTCCGCCGCCGGGAGGTCCGCCGCCTTGCCGCATGCGGGCGAAGGCCTGCTGCAGTTCGGCCCGGCTGATGGCCCCATCGCTGTTCGCGTCGACCCGACCGAACATCGGTCGCATCGGCTCGGGCACTTCGTCCCGTTGTAGTTTTCCGTCGCCGTTGCGGTCGAGTTGGGCGAAGCGGGCGTCGCCGTCGGCGGGGGCTGGTCGGGCGTCGGCGGATGGTCCTGGTTCGGTCGCCGGTCCGGCGGTTGTGCCGGGGCTGCCCGCGCCGGCCGCGATATCTTCACTCGCCGCGCCGTTGACGGTAGCCGCGTCCGATTGTTTTCGCTTCAACTCGGGCAGGTCCAGCTCGTCGCGGAGCATGGCGGCGCCAAGCGCCACGGTGTCGCCTTCGTCGAGCCCTGCGCGGATGATCACTTGGTTGTCGTTGCTCGAGCCCAACGTCACCTTTTGGGCTCGGTAGCCGTCCGGCGACGGCACGGCACAATAAAATGCTTCGCCGTGTTGGAACACGGCCTGCACGGGCAGCATCAGCACGTTGGGTTCCCGCCGCACGAGGATCTTCACTTCGGCGGTCAGGCCCGGCCGCAGCGCGACCGGACTCTCATCGATCGCGACGAGCGTGGCGTATTCCTTGGTGGCCGAGGTAAACCAATGGTTTGGCTCGGGGTACTCGTTGACCTTCTTGACCGTGCCCGGCAAGACCATGTCGGGGAAGGCGTCGAGCTGCACGGTGGCCTGCATTCCCAGGGCAACCATGGTGATATTGGCCTCGTTGATTTCCGCCTCGACCTGCATCCGCTGAGGGTCGGGCAGGCGGACGATCACCTGGTTCTCGCGGATTTGCGTTCCCGGCTCGATAAGCACCTCTTGCCGGCCGCGGCGACTGGTGACGTTGGCATACACCACCTGACCCGGCTCGGGGGCGGTGATCGTACAGTGCTCGATCTGGTCCTTGATGCGCTGCAGCTCGTCCATGTCGATGCGGTACGAGTCTTCCTTCGAACGCAGCGCGGCTTCGGTGGTGGCGATGTCGGCTTCGAGCTGTTTGATCATCTTCGCCCGCGTGAAACGCTCCAGCACGTCGAGTTTCGTCTTGGCCTTATCGAGTTCGTTCTGGGCTTTTTCGACGGCGAAACGATCGGCCTCCAGTTGCAGGGCCGTGACGTAGCCGCGGGCGGCCAGCCGCTCGCTGTAGGCCAGGTACTCCCGAGCCCGGCGCAGGTCCTCCTCGGCCACGAAGATCTCGCTCTGGATGGTTTGCACCTCCTGCTTGTACTGGCCTTCGAGGTACTCCTGCTTGGCGATCAGCGCCGTTTCGTAATCGCTGCGGGCCTTGATGACCGCCGCCTTGCTGGTGTTGCAGACGATCTGCTGCTGGGTCAACTCGCTTTCCAAGGCCGAGCTGTCGAGACGGGCGATGACGTCGCCCTGCTGCACCTGGGTACCTTCGGGCACGATCTCCAGAATGGTCGTGCCGGCCGAGCCCTTGGATTCCACCTCGCAACGCACCTCCACGCTGCTAGCCGACTCGACTTCGCCCCGCTCGGTGATCTCGTGGACGAACAGTCCCCGCTCCACCTGTACGGTCAATGGTCCGTCGGCGGCCGCCGAGAGTGAGAGCCGCGGCCAGAACTGCCACACACCGAGCAGCAGCAGCCCGACGAGCACCAACGTGACGACCAGCGGACGGACAATGCCCCCGCGGCGCGCAAGGCCAAGTAAGAGATGGGTGGGGCGGGAGCGGGATGGGAGGCGGGCGGTGAGCATAACTCTATTGTAACCGCCGCCTCGGCCGTCGTCACGCGAATTCCCCTGGAGCGGCGGCCGGCGATCCATCGCCGAAAAAGGGGATCAGCCAACCGGGGGGGCGGGGCAAGGGGCCAGGCTCAATCGATGATCTTATTCAGCGGATACTCGACGATTCCCCGGCCTCCGGCCGCCTTCAGCCGGGGGATGATGTGGCGGACGACCGATTCGTCGACAATCGTGTTGACGTCCACCCAGTCGCCTCCGGCCAAATCGGACACCGTGGGCTGTTGCAGCGCCGGCAGCAGCGAGAGCACTTTTTGGAGCTTCTCGCGGGGCACGTTGAGCATCAGGCCCACCTTGCCCTCGGCCGCCATCGCCCCCTCAAGCATCAGCACTATGTCGTCGATCTTCTGACGCTTCCAGGAATCCTCATAGGCCTGATGGTTGGCGATGAATCGGGTGGTGCTTTGAAGCACTTCGTCGACGATCCGCAGATTGTTCGCCCGCAGCGAACTGCCCGTCTCGGTGACTTCGACGATGGCGTCGACCAATTTGGGGGGCTTCACTTCGGTTGCGCCCCAACTGAACTCGACCTTGGCCGTCACGCCGTGCTTCTCCAGATAGGCATTGGTCAAGCCGACCGCCTCGGTGGCGATCCGCTTTCCCTGGAGGTCTTTCGGTGATTGGATGGGCGAATCATTCGGCACGGCCAGCACCCAGCGGACCGGGCGACGGCTGACCTTCGAGAAGACCAACTCCTTCACCTCACGCACGTCGGCCCCGGTTTCGACAATCCAATCGTGGCCGGTCAGGCCAGCGTCGAGCACGCCGTCGGCAACGTAGCGGGCCATCTCCTGCGCGCGGATCAGCAGGCATTCCACGTCTTCGTCGTCGATGGTCGGGTAATAGCTGCGGGAGCTGAACGTGATCTTATAGCCGGCCCGGCGGAATAGTTCGGCCGTGGCGTCCTGCAAGCTGCCGGCGGGGATACCAAGTTTGAGAATGGGCATGGGAGAATGCTGACTGTTGGATGCTAAATGCTAAATGCTGGATGCGGGGTGCGATCGGCATCTCGCCCCTGCTTTCCTTCCGGCACCGGCCAGACGTCGCCGGCCGGCGATCACTTCTTCCCGTAGACCTCGTCGGGGTCGAATACCCGGTCGCCGACCACCTGGAGCCCTTCGGGCGTCACCTGGCGGAAGAAGCAGCTGCGATAGCCCTCGTGGCAGGCGGCCCCGCCGATCTGCTCGACCTTCAACAGGATGGTGTCGCGGTCGCAGTCGACGAAGATCGCTTTGACCTGCTGCACGTTGCCGCTCTCCTCGCCCTTGCGCCAGAGCTTGTTGCGGCTACGGCTGAAGTAGACAGCCCGGCCCGTGCGGACGGTTTCCTCGTAGCTTTCGGGGTTCATGTAGGCCATCATCAGCACGTCGCCGGACTCGGCGTCCTGGGCGATGGCCGGCAGCATTCCGCCGCCACGCTCGAAATTGGGGCCAGTTTCAGACATGGAGTATCTCTGCGTGAAGGGCTATCTCGGGGTAACGCCGTGGGAAACGGCCGAGGCATGGGCCGGCCGGCTGCCGGTGGCCACCTCGGGGGCCGCGGCGACGCCGGCGAGCCTGGGGGCCGCCGCCGCGAATCCCCTAGCATACCCACCCGCCGGGTGCTTTTCCAGGGGCAGGCAGCCGCCGGAGAGTTCCGCGAAGGCCGCCGTGTCGCACCCGATACCCGTGAATATGCCCTTCGATAACGGAACGGGCGGCGAGGCCCAACCGCATCGAGGCGGGCCCTCGCCGCTTACTCCTTTCCCGCGCGCCAGCGGAGGTAGGCGTCGAGAAACTCCTGGATGTTGCCGTCGAGCACGCTCTGGAAGTTCCCCACCGCATGTCCGGTGCGGGCGTCCTTCACACGTTGATCCGGGTGCAGAAAGTAGTTGCGGATTTGCGAGCCGAAGCCCGTCTTGGGCATCTCGTTGTACTTGGCCGCCTGCTCGGCCTCGCGCTTTTCCTCCTCCAGTCGAGCCAGCCGGCCACGAAGCATCTTCCAAGCGGTCGCCCGATTCTTGTGCTGGCTCCGCTCGTTCTGGCACTGCACGACCACGCCGCTGGGGATGTGCGTGAGCCGAATGGCGCTGGACGTCTTGTTAACGTGCTGCCCGCCGGCGCCGCTGGCGCGGAAGGTGTCTTCGCGGACGTCGGAGTCCGCCACGTCGATCTCGATCGTGTCGGACACCTCCGGGGCGACGTCGACCGCGGCGAAGCTGGTTTGCCGCTTGCCCTCGGAGTTGAACGGGCTGATCCGCACCAGGCGGTGCATCCCACTTTCGCCCTTGAGAAACCCATAGGCCATCGGTCCGCGGACGGCGAAGCTGGCGTTGTTGATGCCCGCCTCTTCGTTGTCCTGGCGATCGAGCAGTTCGGTGTCGAATCCTTGCGACTGGGCCCAGGAGAGATACATGCGCAGGAGCATCTCGGCCCAGTCGTTGGCGTCGGTACCACCGTCGCGGGCGTTGATGGTAACGATGGCCGAGTTCCCGTCGAGCTTCCCGCCCAACAGGGCGCGGAGTTCCAAGGCCTCGACCAATCGCTCGACCCTGCGCAACTGGCCGGGCACCTCGTCGGCGAAGCCCTCGTCCTCGTCCGATTCACCCTCTTCCTCGGCCATTTCCAACATGGCCTGGAGTTCCTCGGCCGCCTCGATTGCTTCGTCCAGTGGCTTGAGCATGCCGCGCAGCCGCTTCAGGTCGGCCACCACTTCCTGGGCCGCCTCCTGATCGTTCCAGAAGTCGGGAGCGGCCATGCGCTGCTCGATCCGCCCCGCTTCCTCCTGCTTACCAGCGTAGTCAAAGAGAGTCTCGCAGTTGGAGAATCCGCTGCTGGATGGCCTCGGCCCGATCGATCAATTCGCGGTCCATTCTGTTTCCTTTCGGCATCGGTTGAGACGACCCGGAATTGTACCATCGGGCGGGGGCCGAGACAGTGGGGGCAGAAGGATGGCAAAGTCGATTTCTTCCGTCATTCCCGAGAAGCTTGTGCCCGCGAAAGCGGGTATCGGGAATCCAGTGATCCGTCCCAATTCCCTGGATTCCCGCGTGCGCGGGAATGACGAGTGGAGGCTCAACGCAAGCTGCACTCGACTTTGCAATCCTCCTGACAGTGGGGGACGTTTCCGTTCCGCCGGCACTTGTGAGGCGTCCGGCGAGCCGCCGTACCGGCCAAGGGCTGAAGGCCCGGCACGAGGTTGGCCCCCGCGGCAGCTTCGCCTTTCCCGGGGGCTTCGTTCCGCCCTTCGCGGCTGTCGGAACGAACGCGGAGCTACTGTGTTTCGCCGTCTTGATGTAAGATAGTGGAAGAGGTCGCCTCCCAGACACTTTTCCCGGAGCATCACGGATGTGTCGCTCAGCCGCCAATCGGGCTCTACTAATCTTACTCACCCTGATTTTGGGCGTGGCGACTGCGTCGTTGGCCCGGGCCGAGATCACCGCCGAGCAGGTTCGCGAGGCGATCGACGACGGCGTGGAGTATCTCCGTCGCCAGCAACGGCCGGACGGCACCTGGAGCGACTGGCCGGGGAAGGAAGGCGGCATGACGGCCCTCTGTACGCTGGCGCTGCTCAACGCGGGCGTGCCGGCCGACGACGCCCAAGTCCAGCGGGCCCTGGGTTGGCTCGGTTCACGCACCCTCGACGACACCTATTCCCTCTCCCTCCAGACGATGGCCCTCTGCGAGGCGGCCCCGGCCAAATACGCCCCCAAAATCGAGGGCAACGTCAAGTGGCTCGAACAGGCCCAAATCACCACCGGTGAGTTCAAGGGCGCGTGGTCCTACTCGCAGGCCAGTCCGGGCGACCGGGGCGATAACTCCAACAGCCAATTCGCGTTGCTCGCCCTGCACGAAGCCGAACGCGTGGGCGTGCCCGTGGCCGAACGCACCTGGCTGCTGGCCAAAGCCTACTGGCAGCGGGCCCAAAATGACGACGGCTCCTGGGGCTACCAGGTCCGCGATCGGGGTTACGGCAGCATGACCTGCGCGGGAATCGCCTCGATGGTCATCGCCTCGGGCAAGGTCTTCGACCGCGACGCCGAAGTGAACAACGGCCGCATTCGCTGTTGCATGCACCGCGACCGCGATGACAACTCGGCCGTCGAGCGTGGATTGGCCTGGTTGGGCCGCAACTTCCAGGTCGACCAGAACCCCGGCCGCCCCATCTGGCGACTTTACTACCTCTACGCCATGGAACGCGTGGGCCGGCTCACCGCGCGGCGCTTCTTCCACGCCGGCGCCGCGCGGACCTACGACTGGTATCGCGAAGGGGCTGCCTCACTGTTGCGCAGCCGCGGGGCCTTGCAAGACTATTGGCGCGGCCGGGCACCCGCCGAAGACGATACCCGACTGGCCACCAGCTTCGCCCTGCTCTTCCTGGCCAAGGGGCGACGTCCGATCCTCATGGCCAAGCTCGAACACGGCCCGGACGACGATTGGAATCAGCATCGCTCCGATGTGAACAACCTCACGCGGTTCGTCGAGAAACAATGGAAGCGCGATCTTACCTGGCAGGTGATCAACCTGAAGCAGGCAGGGGTGGAAGACCTCCTCGAAGCGCCCGTGCTCTATTTGGGCGGTAGCCGATCGCCGCTGCCCGCCGACCCGGCCGATCAACAGCAACTGGCCCGCAAGCTCCGAGACTACATCGACCGGGGCGGTTTCCTGCTGGCCGAGGGGTCTTGTAGTTCGGCCCGGTTCGACGCCGGGTTCCGAAAGCTCATGGCCCTCACCTTCCCCGAGCCGGAGTATCGGCTGCGGCTGATCGATCCCTCGCATCCGGTGTGGCATGCCGAGCGGAAGGTCTTCTCTCCGCGACGTCTGGAGGGCATCGAGTTCGGCTGCCGGACCAGCGTGATTTACGCCCCGGCGGACCCGCCCGAGGAACCCAAGCCTTCGCTCGGTTGCCTTTGGGAGCTGCACGGCGCGGGCCGCGACACGGACCAATACACGGCCCAGGTGCGGGCAAGGATCGACGACGGCATGGCCCTCGGCGTGAACATCCTGGCCTACGCCACCGGGCGGCAACTGCGTTTCAAGGACCCGGCCCGGCCGGATCCGGTCGATCGGCCCGAGCGGGTGCGTTTCGACCGCGGTCGCGTGGTGGTGGCCAAGCTGCGGCATCCGGGCGGATGCGACGCCGCGCCCCGCGCGCTGGTGAACCTCATGCAGACGGCCGCCAAGCAGCTCGACATCCGCGCGGCCGCCGACGCGGCCTTGTTGAACATCACCGACGACGCCCTATTCGACCATCATCTGGTCTTCATGCATGGGCGACACTCGTTCCGCCTGACCCCCAGCGAACGCGAGACTCTGAAAACCTACCTCGAACGCGGCGGCATGCTGTTGGCCGACTCGATCTGCGGCAGCCGGGCGTTCACCGAATCGTTTCGCCGCGAGATGGAACTGATCTTCCCCGACGAGACGTTGGAGCAGATTCCGGTCAACGATCCCCTGCTCACCCGGAAGTACGGAGGGTTCGACCTGAAGACGGTCAGCCGTCGCGACCCCCAACAAGGTAGTGGCGACGATCCGCTGCGGGCCACCGTGCGCGAGGTGCCGCCCAATCTGGAGGGCATCCGCCTGGGCGACCGCTGGGCGGTGGTCTTCTCGCCCTACGACATCTCCTGCGCGCTGGAGAAGCACGCCTCGCTGCAGTGCCGAGGGTACACGCCGGAAGATGCCGCCCGAATCGGCCTGAACGTGATCCTCTACTCGTTACAACAGTGACGAGGTTCGCGGCCGACGATAAATCTCAGCGTTGCGTCCGGCCGTCCGGCAGCGAAACCAGACGGTAATGCCGCACGGCGCCATCGCGGTCGCGGAAGTCGTATTCCACCAGCGGCCGTGGCAACCTGGCTTCCGCCCGCCTTCCGCTGGTCCGTGTCTCTTGGTCCAACAAGCGGGGCAGGGTGGGATCGAACTGGATGCCCCGCTCGGCCCGGTTCTCGACCAGGAGCAGATGCGTGAAGCCCAACTCACGCAGCCGGCGCGTCACGGTGCCGGGGGTTGCCGCGCTATCGTTCGCTCCGCTCGGGTGGGCTGCCGGGGACGGGTGGTCGTAGCCGGTGTAACGACGCAACACGTTCTCCCGCACCGTTGGGCACTGGAAGTAGAACGTGCGGTAGTCGAGCGAAAGCAGACGGGCATCGTTGGGCAGCAGGCAGTTGGCCACGGCTGCTGCCCGATAGCTGGCCTCGTTGCGGACCAGGTAATCGTCGCGGCTCTCCAGCCCCGCGGCCACCTGCACGGCTTCACTGCATCGCTCCAACGGCACCAAGGCCAAGGTCGTCAGCACGCCGGCCAGCACCAGCCCCAAAACGGCTCGAGGCGCGGGCGCCCAATGGCGCATCTCCTGGATCACCCAGGCGACGGCCACCAGCACGGGCGGCACCACTGGCAGGAGGAACCGCGCGTTCTGCCGCAACATGAACCATGCGGCCGTGTACAGCGCGGCGATGGCCAACAAGGTGCCCAGGCCGCGCAGCCGGCGGCAGAGCAACAACCCGGGCAACAGGGCCAGCGGCAGGATGCCCAACTGATGGGCCCGGCCACCGAACCGCTCGGGCGTCATGGTGATTTGCCAGGCGGCGGTCATCAGGTGCCAGGGATGGCAGGTTAGCGGTCTTTTGCTCTGGCGGATGGTTGGTCGGGCGGTCGTGGCTGCGGCGCCGTCGGCTGCCGGGACCGCGCTGTCGGAACTGTCGCGAGCGGAGGCATCGCCATCTGGAGCATCGAAGGCGGCAGCTTGGGCGCGAACGGGAAAGACCTCGGAGAGGAATGGGTAGACCGGGTTGCCCCGATGCCACGCGGCGCGCACATACCAGGGTCCGGCCAAGCTGGCGCCGACGACGGCCATGGTCAGCCCACCGCGCCAGAGCAGTTCGCGGAAGTGCGGACGGCGCCAGGCGTGCCAGCACCACACGCCGGCGATGGCCATCGCGGCGAGCAGCGCCAGATACTTCGTGGCCAGCGCGCCGCCGATCATCAGCCCAGCGACGACGAACCACCGCGACGAGCGGCCGTCGACCGCGCCCCGATACCAGGCGGCCACGGCCAGCGTGCCCAAGAAAGCCAGCGAAAGATCGTTCAGCGGGGCGGTCATCTGGTTGGTGATGCCGGGCACGGTCAACACGAGCAGCCCCGCCACGCGAGCCCAACCACGCCCGAGTACCTCTTGTCCCAGCACCACGGTAGCCAGCGCGAGCAGCAGCCCGGTGGCCCAATGGACCAGTTGCGCGGCCACCGGTCCGTCGAGCGCCAGTGCCCAGGCGTACCACATTTCGGTCAGCAGTGGGTAGGTCGAGCCGTCGTGGTAGGGGAGAAAGCGTATCCCGCCCTCGGCCAGAAATACCTTGGGCAGCTCCAGGTGATAGCAAAGCGCGTCGCCAGCCGTGGGCGGGGCCAGGGCTGAAATCAGTGAGCCCAGGGCAGCCAACGCGGCCAACGCCAGCAACCCACCGATGAGCCAGCGGGCCGGCGGTGACCAACCGAGCACGCCGTCGTCCACCGGGTAACCGTCCGTCTTGCTGAACGACCCACCGAGGGGTTCATCCTCGTCCGTCGGGCTATTGATGCTCAATAGATCAAGGTAGAGCGCCCAGGTTCCGGCCAGACAGCCGAAGAGCGTGAACAATCCGACCAGCGTTTCGTTCAGCCAGCCCAACAGGCCGATCACTGCCAGCAGGGAGCCAGCGAGTGTAAGTCCCGTGCCCAGGGCCCAGGCGATCCGTTCGATGGGTCCGTCCTCGCGGAGCCGTAGTCCGTTGATCACCGGTCGGCCAAATCCATAGCCGGCCAGCAGGATGCAACCGAGCGCCAGCAAGGAATGCAGGTTTTGCAGCATCGTCGGCCGCTCGTGGGGCAAGGAGGAGTGGGAGAGTGAGAGGGAACGTCGCGTCCGTGCGGAGGGATAGTGGATTCCGCCACGCGAAGCAAGATCGATTAACCGGTATCGGACGGCCGGGCGGTCCGCGAAGATCGGCCATTCCCGTCCTTTACGATCGCCTCCCCGCCCTTTCTGCCCGGGCGGGGGGGCCAATTGGGCGCGGTGATCCACTAGCGAGACACCCGGGGCACACAGGAGAACGCACCCGCGTGAACCGGGGTCGCGGGTGTTAATTTGGGCAAGCTCGATTCCCGGCGGTCCTTGACGATGTCCGACGAGAGCGGCTAAACTGGAGTGTTTTTCCAGTTCCACCCCCCTGGTCGACCGGGAGCCCGAATGCCGCCGGTGGTGATTGATCTACAGCAAGCCGACGACTGGCGCGATGTGGTGCATCGGGCCGTTCAAACGCTGGTCGAGGGCCGCCTGGTGGCGTTTCCCACGGAGACGGTCTATGGGCTGGCCGCCAGCGCCTTGGACGCGTCGGCCGTGGATCGGCTGGTAGAGGCGAAGGGGCGCGACGACCAACGACCGCTGACCCTGGCGATCCGCAGCGCGGCCGAAGCGAGGGACTATTGCCCCGACCTCAGCCCCCTGGCCGCCCGGCTGGCCCGCCGCTGCTGGCCCGGGCCAATCACCCTGGTCGTCGAGGGGACGCATCCGGAGAGCCTCGTCGGGCAGCTTCCGCCGGCGGTGCGGCAGCGCGTCGTGCCGCATCAGACCGTGGGGTTGCGCGTGCCCGGCCATCCGGCCATCCTCGACGTGCTTCGCATGCTCGCCGGCCCGCTGGTGCTCAGCAGTGCAAACCTTTCGGGCCAGCCCGACGCGGTTAGCGCCCGCGACGTGGTCGACGCCGTGGGCGAGCAGGTCGACATGGTGCTGGACGACGGTCCCAGCCGCTTTGGTCAGCCGTCGACCGTGGTGCGCGTGACCGACGGCAAGATCGAGTTGCTTCGCGAGGGCGTGGTGCCGGAGAAGACGGTGCGTCGGCTGTCGAGTTGGTTGGCGTTGTTCGTTTGTACGGGCAACACCTGCCGCAGCCCCATGGCCGAGGCCATCGCCCGCGACCTGTTGGCTCGCCGCCTGAAATGCCAGCGGGACGAATTGGAGGATCGCGGCGTGCTCGTGATGTCGGCGGGCATTGCGGCCATGATGGGTGGCGTGGCCACGCCGGAGGCGATGGAAGCGGTGCGCGAGTACGACCTGGACCTGCGGGACCACGAAACCCAGCCGCTCACCGAGACGCTGGTACGCCACGCCGACTTGATCCTGACGATGACCCGATCGCATCGCGAGGCGATCGTGGCTCAATGGCCCGACGCCGCGGAGCGCACCACGCAACTCTGCGACGATGGGCGCGACGTGATCGATCCGATCGGCGGCCCCTTGCAACAATACCGGGATTGCGCCCGGCAAATTCACGCGGCCTTGGAGTCGCGATTCAGCGACTTGACCCTCTGACGTCCAATTTAGCGACCGAGATCACCATCATGCGAATCGCCGTCGGCACCGACCACCGAGGTTTTCACGTCCGCTCGAAAGTGATCGAGTTGCTCGAACGACTCGGCCACGAAGTGGTCGACGCGGGCACGTTCTCCGCCGACGCCTGCGACTATCCCGACATCGCCTCGGCCGCCGCGTCGAAGGTCAGTTCCGGCGAGGTGGATCGGGCCGTGCTGATCTGCGGCACCGGGCTGGGGATGTGCATCGCCTCGAACAAGTTCCCCGGCGTGCGGGCCACTCCCTGCCACGACGATTTGACGGCCGAGATGAGCCGCCGCCACAACGATACCAACGTGCTCTGCCTGTCGGCGGATCTGCTTGGCGCGCGGCTGATCGATCGGATGGTCGAACTCTGGCTGACCACGCCGTTCGAAGGCGGCCGGCATCAGCGCCGGCTGGATAAGATCGCGGAGCTGGAAGGACGGTTTGCGGCGGACCAGCAGGGGCCGCCCCCAGCGGACGACTGACTGCCGTGGCGCTGACTGCCGTGGCGCAAAACAGCGGCATGCCCACGCCGAGGGCGGGCATGCCGTTGTGGTTTTCGTCTTCGCCGCCGCGCGGGCTACGCGGCCTCGCCGGCGAAGGCCTTGCTGGCAAAGTCCCAGTTGACGTGGTCCCAGAAGCCCTTGACGAAGTCGGCGCGGCGATTCTGGTAGTCGAGATAATAGGCGTGCTCCCAAACGTCGACCGTAAGCACCGGTTCCATGCCCTCGGTCAGCGGGTTCTCGGCGTTGCTGCCCGGGACGATCTTCAGCGTTCCGTCCTTGGCTTTGGCGAGCCACCCCCAGCCGGAGCCGAACACGCCGGTTGAGGTTTCATTGAACTGCTTCTTCATGTCCTCCAGCGAGCCGAAGTCGCGTTTGATGGCTTCGGCCAATTCACCGCTCGGTTCGCCCCCGCCCTCCGGCGTCATGCAGTTCCAGAAGAACGAGTGGTTCCAGGCTTGGGCGGCGTTGTTGTAGACGCCGCCGTCGGTCTCGATGACCAATTCGCGCAGCGATTTGTCGGCCATCGGTGTGCCCTCGACCGCCGCGTTGAGCTTCTTGAAGTAGCCCGCGTGGTGCTTGTTGTAGTGGTAGTTCATCTGTTCCTCGGTGAGGAACGGGGCGAGTGCGCCGAGTTCGTACGGCAAGGGTGGTTGTTGGAATGCCATGGGGGATCCTCCCTGGGAATCGTTTGAGGTGGTGGTACCCGTCGAGTCGTCTTTGGCGGCAACACATCCGGCCGCCCACAGGCCGGCGCCGGTCGCCAACGTGCCACTCAGGAAATCGCGTCGTTTCATAAGAACCTCCTCGCCCTCCAGCGATGTTGAAGTAGAAGTAACGCTTCGCGCGCCAGCGCGGCCGTCGCGCAAGTGATCGCTCAGCCAACCAGCCAACGGTCGAACTTACAGCGCAGCGCGTCCGCTTACAAGCAGGACACCCTGGATAAGACGTGGTCAACGCGCGACTGCGTCAGATTGGCCGACGTTGTTCTTCCAACGCCGCCAATCTGACGAATCCAGGGGCAGGCGGTAGATCCAGTAATTGTGCCCGCCCGCGATCGACTCACCAAGCCCGTCGATCGGACCGTCGACGGCAACAAGAAAGCGGGGCGGCCGACCCTGAAACCGCATTCCGTCGAGCGATTGGCTGACGCCAAAGCGGCTGCCCGCCGCGACGGATCGATCGCCGTTTTCCGTTTCCTCGCCGACACTTGCGGTTACCGTGGAGCTTGAGTCGTCGGTGACCCAGCCCGGCCGATCGGCATGGTAGAGCAGGTCGGGTGTGGTGCCGTGGCGGGTGATGATCGGCTCGTCCGGCGAGGTGAGCTTCCGGATGGCATTGGCAGCCTCGGTCACATGGCGGTCGGCCGCGGGCGTAACGAACGCCGGTTTTGCCGCATATCGCATTGCGAAAACCAACGCTAGAACCAACGCGCCGGCGATGGTCCAACGCTTGGGTTGAAATCCGCGCGCGACGACCTCGCAACCCAGTCCCACCAGCACGGCCAGCAGCGGCAACACGGCCATCCAGTAATAGTTCATCTCGTGGAACTTCCGCGGCAGGAGGATTACGAGTGCGAGCATTGCGAACATCCACGGCAGATAACCGCGCCACGCGCGATGAAACACGGCCGCCATCAACAACGCGAATCCCACCGGCGTGAGCACCACACCTGACACATCATCGAGTACTTGCCGATAGAAGTCGGCGTCGAACAATAACGGGCTTGGTGGCAGGTGATCGGCCGCGCTTCGTCGCACGGAGAAGAACACGTGCTCGGCCGTCGGGCTTCCAGGCTCGGCCACGCCGTATGCGTGAAAATACCAAACGCATGCCGGCAACGCGGCAACCAACAAGGCCGCCGCGGTGAATGCAAAAACGGGTTTGGATTCGTCGGGAGCGCGCGCGGCGGAGGATGCCTCGGGTTGGTCCGTCACTTTGCGCGAAGCCCCGTGTCGGCGCGTCACAAGCCGCCCAGAGCGCCACAACAGAGGCAGCAAGAGGACGACCATGTAGACCTTGGTCAGCCATAGCAGAGCCAACGCGGTCGTGCCCAGGGCGAGCCACAAGAAACCCGTTCGAGCGCCGCCGACCCGTGGTTGTTGTCCGGTCTCGTGCCAGAGATCGAACAACAGAAACGCCAACAACGTGAGGAATACCACCGAGGGCTCGAGCATGAAGCTCTGGCCGTAGATGATGGCCACGGGCGACAGCGCCAGGGCGGCGGCGGTCCCCAGGGCGGCCGTGCGGCCGTGTCGCCGCGCGACCAGGGCATAGCCGAGGCCGACCGACGCGGCGCTCAGCAGCACGGAAGTCAGCCGGCCCCAAACGTCGAGCGAACCGCCCAGCGTACGCCAGACGCCGGCCGTCAGATAGGCCGAGGCGGGGAACTCGACCATGTGTAACGAGCGCTCGCCGCCACGTACCACATCGAGCGTGGGATACCAGATCGACGCCCGACCTTCGGCCCAGTTCCGAGCGATCATCGCGTAAACCACGTTCTTCGTGCTGAAGTTACCCAGCAGCGGCCGGTTGATCCCCGGCATCCGCACGGCGATCGCCAATAGCAGCAATGCCAGCAGTGCGAGGGTGGAGCGTTGCATGGGCGGCGAGGCGTGATAATTTGGGCGAACCGTGAGCGGCCAGGCAAGGTCCGGCGGATCGCTTCGCGGGTTTGATGTGAAAATGTATGGATATGCGAATCTTTTCCGCCGAATATAGCCAGCGAGAGCCCCTTTTCCCAGACGCATTGCCCAACGTACTCGCGTTATCTTGTCCTCGACCGGGTCCCTCGCCCGAAAACGGAGTCCCAGAATGATCCGCCTCGCCTGCGCCGTTGCCCTTTCCGCCCTCGTGCTGAGTTCAGTCGGTTGCACCATGTGCCAGCATCCGTACGACTATTGTGGTCCCACCTTCTCGGGCAACAACTGCGTCCCCTGCGATCCGATGGCCCGGGCGGGATCGGGCCTCTCGCCGCCGGTGCCGATTACCTCGGGCGGTTATGCCCATTCGCAGATGCTGCCGCCCGGCGCGACGGAGGGCGAGGTGATAGAGACCGACGAGGGATTGCTGATGCAGGGCACCCCCCGGCCCGGCCAGCCGGTGCCGCTGCGCGATCGCACGGCCGGCGCTGGCGCCGCCGTCCGGCGGTAGGGGGATTGCATCCGCCCTGGGTTCCGAAAGCGGGTGCAACGGCATGGTGTCCTGGCTGCTCGTGGGTGTCCTGGCTGCCCGTTGGCCTGCTTGTCGATTCATTGTGCGTCTCATTGTGCGCCATCGCCGGGTGTTGCCATTTCGCCACGTGTTGCGTTCGAGCAACAAATGCCGGGGCACTGCGTGTGCTTCGGTTGCCCAAAGGCCTTCTTTTCGCCGTCTAGTCGAGCCGAGCTTAACCAGGGGCCGCTGCACGGTTTTCGTCGCGAACTCGGGGCCGCCCCCGCTTCGACCTTTGGTCGGACGGCACACCGTTTGCCCAACCGATTGATGCCGCGGGGACGGGTGATTCGCGCCATTCCCCGGCCGGCGGTTACCCGAGCCCGGCATCAGTCATGCAACTTCGCTCCCAGCGTCTCACCGCGTTCTCAGCGTTTCTTCTTGTCGCCGCGGCTGGTCTTCCGACCATCGCGGGGCAACCGGTCGAGCAGTCGCCGGCCGCCGAAACGCCGATCGCCGAAATGCCGGTCGTCGTGCCGGAGGAAGTGCCCGCGCACGAGGTCGGTATCTCACCCGAGTCGAGGGTGATTGTCACCTTGCGGAGTGGCCGCCGATTTCTTGGTACCGTGGACCCGCGGACCGGCAATCCCCAAACCGGCAATCCCCGCGCCGATAGCCCACGGGCTGACGATCCGTCGAGCGGCGGCGAGCCCGCACCCGAGGGCCGGCTTTGGATGCGGTTTGAACTCGGCGGGGCCGTCATCCTTCGTCCCATCGCGTGGTCGCGCGTCGTCTCGATCACCGACGAGCAAGGTCGGCCGATCGGCGTCGACCGGCTTGGCGAACTGGTCGGCCGATGGAAAGAGCAAGACCCCGATTGGGAACGTCGCTTGGCGATCGACTCCGTCGCGGACGACACAACGAAGCACGAATCGACTGCCTCGCGACGACAGCCGCTCGCCGACGCGCGGAGGGGGCCGGTTCGAGCCGACGCAAGCCGCGTGGTTCGGGCCGCATGGAGCGCATCGGCATTGGCGGCCGCCCATTCCAGCCGAGGCCCGGCTCGCGCCCGAGGGTTTCACTTCGAGGCCTACTTGGCCAATTGGGACGGGGACGTTGAGGCCGACGGCCTGATGGCGATTGTCCGGCCGTTCGACGCCGACGGTCGCTCGATTTCACTTAGCGGCACACTGGCCGTGGAACTGATCGGCCGCCACGACAGCGTCTCTGAGGGGCCAACGCCGTTTCCCACGATCGGGCGTTGGACGGTGCGGATCGAGCGCCACCAGTTTGTTCGCGGCGCGGTGGTCGTGAAGCTGCCTTTGCAGTCGGTGCATCCGCAGTTCGACACCTGGGTGGCCACTCACGGCGTGCTCCACGCCCGACTCACCGCGGCCGGCCACGGTTCCTTCGACCGCACGCTGAGCCATCTGCGCATTCGCCCTTTCAGCGGCAACCGCGACCGCCTGGAGCTACTCACCGGCGAGCGATTCTTCCCCTCGGAACGCACGGGCCGCAATCAGTAGGCAGGGACGGGGCGGTTCCGTCATTCCCGCGCACGCGGGAATGACTTGCTTCAGATGGCTGAAGTGTTACGGAATTGGAAATCGCCAACCGGCGCGCACCCCGGCCCCGGGGCAAGATGCCCGGTCACTCCGGGCGTTTCATCACCAGGCTCTGCAAGATGAGCGTGGCGGCCAGCGAGAGCATGGCCCAGCCGATCCAGTCCGCCGGTTGCAGGGTCTTCTTCGCCATCGGTTTGCCCGACTCGGTCAGCGGCGCGGTGGCCGCGTTCACCGCCGCCAGCGGGTGCCCGGTGCGCTCGGCAAGCACCTGGGTCAGTTCCGGCGTGAGCGTATAGGATTCGATGATCCGAAACTGCACGCCCAACAACAGCAAGATCATGCCGGCCAGAAAAAGCTGATTCCGATTCAGATCGAACATGGTACATCCTCCCGGTTCATGTATCGTGTAGCGGGCGGCTCGGGCTCCATCGCCGAAAGCCTGGTTGCCCAGTTCCCTCGGCCGACACGTGCCGAATCTGCGGCCCATGAGGTTTGCACGGGTCGTTCCGCCGGGCGGGCAGGAAAACTCGATCTTGCGGGCACCCGAATTGGCCGTGGTGCCAACTGCCGCGTTGGCCATGGCCTATACTTCGGTGCGGCCTCGGAAAATGACGGCGGCCCAAGAAGCGGCTATCTCACCCCACAGCTAACTCTCCACACAGCGAACTCACCACATGGCGAGCTGGCGGCGCGCGTCACCACGCGTCGTCCGTTCACCCACAGGTAACGGCGCGGCTCGCGCGAGAATAACCCGAAACGAACGGGGATAGAAACCATGGCGAAGACAGCACTTATTGTTGACGACTCGATGCTGATGCGCAAGATGATTGCCGATGCCTTGACCGAAGACGGCTGGGAGATCATCGGCGAGGCCGGCAACGGCGCGGAAGCGGCGAGCATGTACGAGGAACATCGCCCCACGGCGGTCACGCTCGACATCGTCATGCCGGGAACAAACGGCATGGAAGCCCTCACGCGGATTCTCCACTTCGACCCCGAAGCCAAAGTCGTCGTGATCAGCGCCTTGAGCCAGACCAAGATGATTTCGGAAGCCATCCGCAAGGGCGCCCAGGACTTCATCGCCAAGCCCTTCCTGCCCGAGCAACTCCAACAGACGCTCGCCCATTGCGTGGCCGAACCGGTGGCGGCCGGCTGAACGCCCGCGGCCGCTAGTGTCCGCAGGGGAAAAACGCCGCGAGTCCGGCCATCCCGCGCGCTTCAACGTCGCTTCGCGCTGAGCTGCTCCGCCACCCGCTGCACGGCTGCGTCGCGGTCCTCGCGGGCAAGCTGCTCCACTCGATCAAGCAAGTCGGGGTCGCCGGTCGTGGCCATCAGGCTGACGGCCGCCAGCCGCACCTCCGGATGCTTGTCCTCGCTGAGCCAGAGTAGCCAGGGAACCGGATTAACCGTGGTCAGCCGGGGCAACATGCGGGCCAATTCGATCCGTGTGGCCGGGTCGGGGTGCGTCAACCGCCCGGCCAGCTCCAGCTGAACCGGCGTGAAGCCTCGCCGAACCAGTTCGCGTTCCGCCCGCCGCGCGGTCCGCGGGTCCTCCGCCCGCAGGCATTGCATCAGCGGTACCGGTTCGAGCCGCCGCATCTGGTGATCCATTTCCGTAGCGGTGCCCGCCGGACTGTCGGCGGCATCCGTCCGCTCGAGCGACGTCGGTTCCGCCGGCAGTTGCTCCAGTTCTTCACGTGGTCCGCGGGGGAGGCGCGGTTGATTGGTGGACGACGTGTCGGCGTCGGACCGGAGCGGCCGGACGTTACGCGGTGCTCGGTTGATACCCGGCTCCAGGGTGCCCGGCTCAATTCTGCCCGGCGGATGGTCCTCGGCGGGGTCCGTTCCGTCCGACCATTCCCGCGAGTCGGGGGCTCTTGGATGGCCATCTGGTGGCGGGAACTTGCGCGGATGGCGGTTGCCCGGTGATCCACTGCCGCGCCGGTCGGAGACCAAGGGGATCAATCCGCCCGATTGTCGGTCGAGCAATTCATCGAGCGACTGGATTGGCAATTCCCCGCCGGCCAGCGGGGGAAGCACTTCCGTTGGGTCGACATCCAGGGGATCGACATCCAGGGGATCTACCTCTAGCGGAGCGGAGCCGGGGCCCGTCTCGCCGTTTGACGCGGTGGGCTCACGGCCTGCTCGGCTTCCCCTGGCGGTGGGCAAGGAGGCCGTGCTTCGCCGGGTCCCCATTTCCGGCCCCTGACCGGCGTCATCCTCCGTGGTCTCGGCCGTGGTGGGTGGGCCCTCCGATTCGGGACCGTCGAGCGGCTCGGACCACGCCGTCTCCAATACGTGATCGCAGTGGGCCACGATTCGCAAACGCCGGTTACTGGACCGGCCGGGCAACCAGCGGAGGATTTCGTCGGCCAATCGCGCGGCGGCCCTTCGGCCGCGCGCGTCGAAGCGTTCGACGTGTGCCGAGAGCGCCTCGGCCAACCCGGCCAGCCGCGCCTGGGCCGCTTCCGGCCCGAGTTCCTCCCAGGCCTCGAACTTATTCCAAATCGCCTGTTCGGCTGCCGCGGCCACCGGCTCGCGCTGCGATCCCACGGCGGCCACGAGCTGCTCGATTCCGGCCTCCTCGAAGCGGGCCAGTTCGGCCGCCAGCGTCCCGGCCGACTCGTCCGGAGCCCGAGCGATCCGCGCGTGCCACTGATCAGCCGCCCAGCGCATCAGCGGAGCACGGGCTGCGAGTGCCAGCATCGATAGCACGGCACCCAGCAGCAGACCGAGAATCAGCGGCGCGCGAAATGACATGGGGACACGATTCGCCTGAGAAGGGGGAAACCGAGGCTAATCTTCGAGATTTCCCACACCCGCGGCAAGGCCAGATTTGGCCAGGAAACAGGTTGCCCACAGGCAACGGTCCCCCAAGTCAGGCCGTCGAGGAGGAACACGCCGCCATGTTGGTCGCGGGCTCAGTCCCACGGCAGGTTTTCCAGATACTGCCGCATTTGGCCCGCCGTGCGGAAGTTGCGGAGGATGAGCGTCCGCTTCAGCCCCCGGCAGATGCGTTTGACCACGTCGGGTTGCCGGGCGTAGCGGCGGGGCCCGCCCACTGCGTCGTGGAAGATGCGCACCAGATTGATCACGTCTTCCTGGGTATTTTCCTGGCTGGCCTTGCCCCAGTGGAACATATCGACGCATTTCAGATCGAATGAGATTCCCCGGCGGCGAACAATGATGTTCTCGTCGTGCAGATCGCCATGGTACTCGCGGACATTGTGGATCGGTTCGATGCCCGCCGCCAGCGTGTGCAGCAGATGCAGGGCCTGAAAGACCGGCAGCCGCCCGCCGGGCTGTCGGGCGACAAAGCTCCGCAGCAATTCGCCCTCGACGTATTCCGAGACGAGGAACCGCACAGCCTGGCCGTCCACGTCGATCGTCTCTTGGGTGTGGTACTGGATGAGGATCGGGCAGTGGCGGAGCTTGTGGAGCTTCTTTGCATAGAACCTCACGGCCCGATTCCGCTGATTGCGGTGGGGGAACCAGAACTTGGCGGCCCGCTCGATACCGGTGGTCAGTTCGCGGACCAAATAGACCTCGCCCTCCCAGCCGGCGCCGAGCTGCAAGCTGATCTGGTATTTGCCGGCGATCACGTTGCCGGGCTTGAAATCGAACTGGACGATTTTCCCGGTTCGGCTGCGTCGTGCCACGGCCCTGACCTCATGGAGGAGCGTCGGAGGTGTCGTTACGATCGGCGGTGTCGTGGCCGCGGCTGGTGATGTCGCGCCACTTCACCAGATAGACCAGTGCCAGGAAATCATACATCGCGTGCGCGACGATGGGAACCATGAGGTTGCCCGACCACATCCAAACCAACCCCAGGTAGGCTCCCATCAGCGTGGCGAAGACGGCGTAGGCGGGCGTGATCAGGTGGGCCAGTCCGAAGACGATCGAGGCCACGGCCAGCCCCAGCCAAGGGCCGAGCGGCTCGGCGACCCATTGCGCGGCGGATGCCTGAATCGCCCCGCGAAAAAGGAGTTCCTCGCCCAGCCCGGCCAACAGGGCAATGATGCCCAACTCGGCCACGCTGCAACTCCGCATGGCCGGAACGAGCAGTTCATCGACCACGCGCAACAGGCGGCGGACGAAGCCCAGCGAGAACCACGTCACCGCGGCCAGGATTGCCACCGGCGGGAGCGTGGCGACGAGTCCCCAGCCGATGGCCGTCCAGTTGCTCTCCAGCGTTGCCATGGGGTCCACGCCCAACAGGGCCCCGGCCACCAGGGCCACGATCGCCAGGGCACCCTCGAAAATAGCGGCTTTCACCGCGAAACCGCGTGATGAATGGGAAGGATAAGACATGCGTTGCGTACTTGGGCCTGGGGGTCGATGGAAATTCACCACGGAGGCACGCCGAGGATGGCCAGATGTTGCTGTGATTGCAGGAATCCGGGGGTGGAGTTGCCAGCGCACGCGCGACGTCGCCCGCTACGCCCGCATTCGCCCCAGCGCCGCCGCGATCCGTCGCAGGGCTTCGTCCACGTCGGCCTCGGTGGTCGTCGCGCCCAAGCTGAAACGGATTGAAGCACGAACCATCTCCGACGGCAATCCCATGGCCCGCAGCGTGGGCGAGAGTTCCGCCGCCCCGCTGCTGCAAGCGGAGCCGATCGAGCAAGCCACGCCGGCGGCGTACAATGCCACGAGGAGTTGCTGCCCGTCGAGCGGCGGGAAACCCGCGTTGCACGTGCCCGGTAGGCGGGGGGCCGATTCGCCATGGATGACGACTTCCGGCCAGAGTCCGCGCAACCCGGCCTCGAACCGGGCGCGGAGTTGCCCCATCCGGTGGGCAAGCTGTTCGCGCTCGTCGTGCCATAGCCGCAGCGCGGTGGCCATGCCGACGGCCAAAGGGATCGCCTCCGTGCCCGGCCGCAGTTGATACTGCTGCCGACCGCCGAACAGTCGTGGCCGGAGTTGGCGGGCAACCCGGCCACTGAGCAGCAATGCCCCCACCCCGGCCGGCCCGCCGAGCTTGTGGGCGGAAACGGTCATCGCGTCCACGCCCAGCCGGCGGAAGTCGACCGGCATCTTCCCCACCGCTTGCACCGCGTCGGCATGCAGCGGGACGCCGGCCGCGCGGCAGCAATCGGACAACTGGGCCAGCGGTTGCACGACGCCCGTCTCATGATTGGCCAGCATCACGCTGACCAGTCGGGTTCCCTCGCCCAGCAGCTTCGGCGTTGGATCGTCGAGCACTTCGTGGCGTACCACGCCCCGGGCGTCGACCGGCAGGGTATCGACGCGCCAGCCCCGCTCTAGCAGATATTCGGCCGGCTCGAGCACGGACTGATGCTCGACGCTGGAGATCAGTAACCTCCCCGGCGGCTCCAGATCCGGAGGACAGAAACCGAAAACGGCCAAATTGTTCGCCTCGGTGCCGCCAGACGTGAAAACGACGCGATCCGCTGGCGAACCGCGCGGATCGGCACCCAGCAACGCGGCTACCTCCTCGCGGGCCGACTCCAGGACGCGCCGGGCACGCTGCCCAGGCTGATGTTGACTAGCCGGGTTGGCATAACCCTCCGCCTGGCAGCGGGCAACCGCCTCGACAACCTCTGCCCTCACGGGCGTCGTGGCGTTATGATCGAGGTAGATTGGCGCATCGTTTTGCATCATCAGATTGTCGAATAATGCCGCCGGACTGACAACCCGCCGAGGTGCCGCGGAAGCCCTGAATTGCCCGCCGATTGCCGATTCCCTGTTACCCGACGGCCGAGAATTTGGTATGCTGCTTGCCGGGTCGGGTGGATAATCGGGCCCCGGACAAGAGACGACAGCTCCTGGTTGGGGACTGGATAGCTTCCGGCTATTGAGCGGTTTCCGATTCGGCACTCCCATTCCGACACCGCAATTTCGACACTTCAGTTTCGAGCACTTTGATCGTGGAACGGCTCCCCAGCCCGTGGGGCGGTGCCCGCGGGCCTGACGGCCGTCGCCTGCCATCCTCCAACCTTCGCTCACCGTTGATCAAGACCTCCAAACCTACATTTGCCCGCGGTGTGCATCCTTCGGAGCACAAGGAGCTGGCGGCCGAGACACCCATCGAGGTGCTGCCGATCCCGCCGCGGGTGACGATTCCGCTCTTGCAGCACTTAGGCGCCATCTGCCTGGCGAAGGTGAAGCCGCGCGAGGAAGTCGAGCTGGGGGAGATGATCGCCGAGGCCACGGCGCCCGTCTCGGCGCCGATTCACGCCAGCATCAGCGGCAAGTGCGAGCGGATGACCAACGTCACGTTGCCCAACGGGCGGCACGTGCCGGCCGTGCCGATCGCCGCGGCCGAGCATCAACCACTGGCCGGCCCCGGCGCGCTGGAGGAAATCTTCGGCGGTCACTGGCCGCTGGGCGAGTTGACCTCCTACGAGCCGGACGCCATCCGGGCCGCCGCGCGCGACGCCGGACTGGTTGGGCTGGGCGGGGCCGCTTTCCCCACACACATCAAACTCGCCCGCAACGAAAAAAAACCGATCGACACCCTGCTGCTCAACGGTTGCGAATGCGAGCCCTACCTCACGGCCGACGATCGGCTGATGCGCGAGTATCCCGCGCCGATCGTGGCCGGCGCCGTGTTGGCCGGGCAAGCGGTCGGCGCGCGGCGCGTGCTGATCGCCGTCGAGGACAACAAACCGGCCGCCCTGCGGACCATGCGGGAAGCGGCCGCCGAGGCCGATGTCGATCTGGTGGAACTGAAAACCAAATACCCACAGGGAGGCGAGAAACAACTGATCGGCGCCGCCGTGGGCCGCGAGGTTCCCACCGGCGGGCTGCCGCTCGACGTGGGCGTGGTCGTGATGAACGTCTCCACCGCCGCCGCGCTGGCTCGGGCCGTGCTCCGCGGCGGACCGCTCACGCACCGCGTGGTGTCGGTCACCGGTGGTGGAATCCGGCGACCGGGCAATCTGCTGGTCCCCATCGGCACACCCTACCAGACACTAATCGATCACTGCGGCGGACTGCGCGACGAGGCGGTCCGCGTGGTGGCCGGCGGGCCGATGATGGGCTTCTCGCTCGGCTCGCTGGAGGTGCCGGTGACCAAGGGCACCAGCGGCGTCACCGTGCTCTCGCGCCACGAGTTGCGTCCGGCCGAGGTGACCCCCTGCGTACGCTGTGGACGCTGTGTGGAGGTGTGCCCCATGCGACTGGTGCCCACCAAGCTGGCGCTGGCCACGCGGGCGGATAACCCGGAGTTGGCCCGACGCTACCACATCGCGGCCTGCATCGAGTGCGGCTGCTGTGCTTACATTTGTCCGGCCCGGCTGCCATTGGTTCAGTTGATCCGCGTTGGTAAAGTGATGGCGAAGTGACGTCGCGCGCCCCTCGGGCCGACCGCTTGAGGTCGGCGGAAACATGGGCTGAACCCCACCGCTAAACGAACTGTTTCATGCCGCAAACCCAGTTGCCCAATCCGATTCAGGTCGCCCCCTCGCCGCACGTGGCCGAGACGCATTCGACCACGCGCCGGATGATGATCGACGTGATGATCGGCCTGGCCCCGGTGTTGGTGATGGCCGTGCTGGTGTTCCACTGGTACGCGGTGGTGCAGATGGGCCTTTGCGTGCTGGTGTGCATGGTCACCGAGACGGTTTGTGCCTGGATTCGCGGCCGCCCCACGCCGGTGGGCGACTACTCGGCCGCGGTGACCGGCGTCATCCTCGGGCTCTCGTTGCCCTGGTCGCCCTGGTACGTGGGCACGCTGGCCTCGGTCGTGGCCATCGTGCTGGGGAAAGTCGTCTTCGGCGGGCTGGGATACAATATCTTCAACCCGGCGATGGTCGGTCGGGCGTTCGTCATGCTCAGCTTCGCCAAGGAGTTGGGCGCCTCCGCCTACGTATTGATGGGTGCCCGACTGGAAATCCTCACGCAGCAGACGCCGTTGACGGTCGCCAAGGAAGCCGCCGCCGGCGTGACCATTCACGAGAATCTCTGGCCGTTGTTCATCGGGCAAGTGAACGGCTCGCCCGGCGAAACCAGCGCCATGGCCCTATTGCTTGGCGGGCTGTACCTTTGCTTGCGACGTTCGGCCGCCTGGCAGATCCCGGTGAGCATGATGGCCGCCGGGTTTGTTGCCGCGGAGTTGGCCTATTGGGCTGGGCTCACCCCCTACACGGCCACGTATCACCTGCTGACCGGCTCGTTCCTCTTCGGGGCGTTCTTCATCGCCACCGATCCGGTGACCAGCCCGGTCACGCCCAAGGGGCACTGGTGGTTTGGGGCGGGCATTGGCGTGCTGACGATCGTTATCCGCGTCTTCAGCGGCTACCCCGAGGGCGTGATGTTCGCCGTGTTGTTGATGAACGCCACCGTGCCGCTGCTGAATCGCTGGACCATCCCCCGTCCCATCGGTGGCCCCGCACCGGCGACATGACAAGGTGCTGAAGTGAAGGCGTGACAAGGTGAAGAGGCCATTTGAACCCAAGCCGGCAGCTTGATCTCGGTCCCACATCCAACATTCGATATCCACACATGAGCGCTCAAAGAGAAAAACGCCCCTCCTACATCCGTCAGGCCTGGCTGGTGATCCTGCTCGGCTTGCTCTATGGGGCGGCGCTGGCCGGTGTGCAGACCGGCCTGGGCCCGATCATCGAGGAGAACAAACGCCGCGAGACGTTCAGCGTCATCCCGGAACTGGTGCCCGGCACCGATCGGGAACACATCACGGCCCTGGAGGTGGAAACCGCCAAGGGCAAGGCGCGACGCGTCTATCGGGCGGGCGGCCCCGACGACCAACTCCGCGGCTGGGTGATTGCCGCCGGCGGGCTCGGCTTCGCCGACCGTATCGACGTGCTCATCGGTCTGGACCCACACGTCGAGCAGATCACCGGGATGTACGTGCTCGACCAGAAAGAAACGCCCGGGTTGGGAAATCTGATTGTCGAGGACGACTTCCGTGACCAATTCATCGACAAGTCGGCCTTGAAACCGCTGGAGGTGGTGAAGACCGAGGCCGCGCCGGGCAGCAACGAAATTCGCACCGTCACCGGGGCGACGATCTCCTCGCAAAGCGTGGCCGACATCATCAACAAAGCAATCGACGAACTCCGCCAGCCAATCCTGGAGCAAGCAACGTCGAAGCCCTAGCCGGGGGCCGTTAGCTCCCGGTGAGAGTCAATCACCAATAACTGATCCTTAAACACCAATCCCTAATCCCTAATCCCTAATCACCTCGCATGTCCGCCGACCAACCCACCGCCGGGGAGCGATTCATCCAGGGGATCCTGCCGGAAAACCCCGTGTATCGGCAATTGCTGGGGATGTGTCCCACGCTGGCCGTCACCGGGGCGATGAAACCGGCGATGACCATGGCCGCGGCCACCGCCTTCGTGCTGATCTCGGCGAACCTGATCGTCAGCCTCATTCGCGGGCTGCTGCGGCCACACCTGCGGATCCTGGTGTTCACGCTCACGATCGCCACGTTCGTCACCATTGCCGACCGCGGGCTGGCCGCCTATCTCTACCCAATGAGCAAGGAACTCGGCCCGTATGTGCCGCTAATTATCGTGAACTGCCTGATTATCTCGCGATGCGAAATCTGTGCCTCGCGGCAGAACGTGGCCACGGCCGTGGCCGACGGCGTGGGCATGTCGCTGGGTTTCGCCCTGGCCCTGGCCAGCATCGCCACGGTGCGCGAGTTGCTCGGGCTGGGTACTTGGTTCGGCCTGCCGATCATGCCCGACGCCTGGCAACATTGGGGCGTGCTGATCCTGCCGCCCGGTGCATTTCTGACCCTTGGGTTGTTGCTGGGCGCGGTGGAGTGGTGGAGCGAACGCAGGGGGCGAAAGGGGACGACAACGTCGTAGCGACAGGCGCGCACCGCGCGTTGCGGTGGGCAATGCCCGCCCAACAAGTGGCTTGGCGGGAGGCTCGCCCTCCCGCCCGACTGCCAGCGGGAGAGGGAAGGAACAAATCATGGAAACGATCATCGACCTGCTGCAGATCGGCTTCACCGCCGCGATCATCAACAACTTCGTGCTGCACTACTTCGTGGGCATTTGCCCGTTTCTGGGGGTGTCGCGGCGCGTGGATACGGCGTTCGGCATGGGGCTGGCCGTGACGTTCGTGATCTCCATCGCCGCGCTGCTGAGTTGGACCTTCACCTACTTCATCCTCCGGCCGGGAGCACCGTTGCCGGCCTGGGTGTGGTCCATGGCCGGTGGCGATCCGGCAACGACGGTCGATCTGTCGGTGTTGAGCTACATCATGTACATCTTCGTGATCGCTGGTTCCGTGCAGTTCGTCGAGATGTACGTGCGGCGGTTCTTCCAGCCGCTCTACAAATCATTCGGCGTGTACCTGCCGCTGATCACCACGAACTGCGCCATCCTGTTCGGCTGTTTGGTGATCATGAAGAACCTGCAAGACCCCACGCAGCTTTGGGGACTACATCAGGCGCTGGCCCTGGCCGTGGGCGGCGGGGTGGGCTTCACGCTGGCCATTACGCTGATGGCCGGGATCCGCGAGGAACTCGAGATGTGCGACGTCCCCCGCTCCCTCCGCGGGGCCGGAATCACGCTGATCACCGCCGGCATCCTGGCCATGGCCTTCATGGGCTTCGCCGGCGTGGACAAGGGGATTGAAAAGGCCGTGACCGTGCTGTTGAAATAGTAGTGGTACGGCGAGAGTTCAAAACAGAACAAGAGCCGGGAGCTGGTTGCCGACTGCCTACTGGCACGCGAGATAACTGCCTACTGGCACGCGAGATAACGAAGACTCAACCACGAATCGCTAATCGCCCTTTCCCATGCAATCGATCGTCACCATCATCCTGGCCGCCGTCGTCCTGGCCCTGTTGGCCGTGGCGGTCGGTTGGGTTCTCGGTTGGGCCAATCGCCGCTTCCACGTGGATGTGAATCCCAAAGTGGAGCAGGTCCTCAACGTCTTGCCCAGCGCCAACTGCGGTGCCTGCGGCTACGTGGGCTGCTCGGAGTACGCCGAGGCCTGCGTGCGCGGCGAGGCCGACGTCACGCTCTGCGCGCCCGGCGGCGCCGGCTGTGCCAACCGGCTGGCCGAGATCCTCGGCGTGGAGATCGACGAAAGCCTGCCCTATCGGGCGGTCATCCACTGCGCCGCCCATTGGGATGAACGCCTCCAGAAGACACCCTATTTGGGCGAGCCCACCTGCGCGTCCGCCAACTTGGTGGCCGGCTACCAGGGTTGCACCTACGGTTGCATGGGGTTGGGCGACTGCACCCGCGCGTGCAATTACGACGCCATCCACGTCGTCGACGGTCTGGCCACCGTGGACTACGAGAAATGCATCGGCTGCAAGGCCTGTGCGGCCGTCTGCCCGCGGAACATCATCACCATGGTCCCCTTCAAGCGGGAACAGATGTTCGTCGTCGCTTGCTCCAACCAGGACAAGGGGCCGGAAGTGAAGGCGGTCTGCACGGTCGGATGCATCGGCTGCACCGCCTGCACCCGCAAGGCCGACAAGATGCACATGGAAGGCAATCTGCCAGTGGTCGACTACGACGCCTACGTGACTGCCGCCGACTTCGACGAAGCCCGGGCGAAGTGCCCCCGCGGGAGCATGCTCGATGTGGGCCGCCCCAGTGCCGAAGACATGGCGGCCGTGGCCGACGAGCAACTGCCCGACCGGATCGAAGCCGATTTCAAAACCACCGTGGACGAGACCGACTGGTGGGGATGAGCCGCACCTGCCGTGGGCAGCTCGAGGGGTAACTCAAGGGGCAGCGTCCAGCGGCCGCGCCCCCATCACCGTTCGACGCGCAGCGCTTCGACCTTGCCCGGCGAACTGATCACCAGCAGGCCGCGGTCTCGGTCGTGGATCAGGGCCAGGCCGCCGAGGGCGGCACCGTAGTTGAAGCGCTCGACGACGCGGCCCTCGACGTCGACGATGTGGATCGACCCGTCCGGGCCGGGCAAGAGCCACACACCGACCGTGTCGGGCCCCTCCGCCGCATCGGAGTTGGCGTCTTCCACGGCGATTCGGCCAGGGACGATCAGTTCGATCGGCTGACCCGGCACCCCGTCGGGCAGACGGTAGCTCCAGGTTTCGGTGAGTTGTCCTCGGCGGATGGTCAGGCCCACCGCCTCGTTGCGTCCCACCTCGCCGCCGGTCAGCGCGCAGTAATGGCGTGCAGCGCCGGGGATGCCAAAGTCGGAGCCGGCCACCCAGACGAGCTTGCGGTCGGGCAGCGAGAGTGGCGGCTGCACTTCGCCCTCGGGGCCGAGCACTTCCAGCGCCCCGCTGGCACCGGCACAGAGGACCTGACGTCCACCGCCGTCGCCTTGGCTGTCGCCTGCACCAGTGTTCACTGCCGGACCGAGCGCGAGGCACTGCACGCCTTGCACGTTGCGGTTGGCCCAGAGGCGTTCGCCCTCGAGCGAGACCGCCTGCACGCCCACGCCACCCCAATAGCCGACCACGGCTCGCGGCGGGCCGCCGGGTTGCAGCGCGGCGAGTTGCACGTCGCCGATCCCGGCGTGCGGATTCTCCAAGGCCGACTCGGGGTAGCTGAGCAAGCGCTGGAACCGTCCGTCGAGCAGGTGAAATCGCTGTTGCCCCATGAGGATGGCCACGGCGGCGAAGTAGCGGCGTCCTTCCGGTCCGACGGCGGTACGCAACGTGTTGAACGCCTCGCCCGGCTGGAGTTCCACGTCGTGCGTGGCCAGCACGCGCCCGTCCAGCGAGAGTTCAGCGATTCGCCGGAAGCCGTCGACCACGGCCAGTCGGGTTTCGCCGTCGCGCTGGAAGGGCAGGATGTTATTCGGCTCGTCGAACTCCTCGACGGTCCAAGCGGTTTGCATCTTCAGTGCCTGGGGCTCGCTGGCCGGGGCGATCTCCGTTTCCGCCGCGCCGGGTCCTTGGCCCTGCTCGGCTTGGTTGATCATCTGCTCGTACTTTTGCAGGTCGGCCTCGCGCTCGGCCAGACCTGCCTCGAACACGGGCTCCCCGGCCGCCACGCGATCGATGAGTTTCGGCAGCGTCTGGGCGATTGTGGGATTCGAGCCGATTTCGAAATGCTGCACGCGCCCCTCCGGTCCAAGGACAAATAGGCTAGGCGTGACCGCCGAGTTCAACCGCGAGGCAAGTTGGCCGCGCGGGTCGCGCAGCAATTCCAGGCGCTGATCCAACTGGTCGAGCGATTGTCGCACTTCGGAGTCGCTCACGTCCGGCGGGTCGAGGCTCACCGCGTAGAACGCCACGTCGGGGTCGTCGGCATACTGGGCGGCCACATCGCCCAACTTCGGCAGACTGATTCGACAGGGGCCGCAGGACGTGGTCCAAAACTCAAGCACGGCCGTCTTGCCCCGGAGCGACTCCTTGGTGACCGCCTCTCCTTCCGGGTTGACCAACGTGAACTCCGGCGCGGGCTGTCCCAACCAATCGGCTGGATGCGGCGGCAGAAAGAACTTCACCTGGCGAGCCCCGGCCGGCACCTGGAACTGGAACGTGGCCGCTGGCAATTCGACGTTCAGCTCCGCGCCGACGAACTCCGCTATCCGGCTTGCCGAGGTTACGCCGGGTCGATTGAACAAGTCGGCCGTCGGCAGGTCGATCCGTCGCAGGGCGTAGCTCTGCTTGTCGACCCAGAAGGTGGCCGTCTGGCCGTCGCGTCGCACGCGAACCCGATGGCAGGCCCGACCGCCAATCTGATCCGGCGTGACCAACTCCGGCGGCTCCGCTTCGCCGAGAAGCAACGGGAGCGGATCGTCAGCCATCAGCAGCACCAGGCGGACCGACGTGCTGGCGAACTGTTCGCCCAGAACGGGCGACAAGACGGGGCTGCGATCGATCAACCGCAACGACAATTCCTCCGGACCATCGCGAACCACCACCTGCTCGGGCAAACTCCGTACGGCTGCGTAAAGTTTCTCGCTGTCGAGGAGTACCTTCGCCTGAAAAGCTTCAAGTCGCAGGCGGTCGGGTCGCTCGAATGCCAGGGCGAAGGGCGCCTGCTGGTTTTTTATTTCCCCGTTCTGCTGCACCAAGGTACGCAGCTCGCCTTGATCGGCATAGGAAGTGGCCGACTGGTAGGCAGCCGCCATCCGCTCGAACACCTCCCGACCAGTGCGCGGAGCGGCGGCCGAGGCGTCGCCCGCTCCAGCACCGTCTGTCCCGCCGGAGGGCGATCCGGCCGGCGTGCCCGCGCCGTCGGGATCGGTCGAATCGTCGCCGGAAGGCGAACACCCAATCAAGGGAAGGCAGAAGACAATCGCCGTGGCGAACAGCGTGGGGAGACTGGAGCGCTTCATGATGGATTCCGGGGTTGGTGTGATGGCGCGGGAATACAAATCGTCCGGCGCGCGGCGTCCATTATTCGCATTTACGCGTTCGACGTAAACCTGGTTTTCCGCCCGGCCGACGTTTCAGCCGATTGGCGGCCTCGGGCAAGCCCGAGGCGGATGCTCCCGAGGGTTGCCGTTGCCCTGTTGGATTGCAAGACGGCCAAGTTGTCGCTCCCCCATCCCCTCGGGATCGCCCGACGCGGGTGGCCTTACCCCTTTCCGCGCGGCCGGATCGGCCTGATAATAGGAGTCGGGTAACCGTTCACGGGGGACTGTCCCCTTCGCCAGTAAGGGGACAGGCCGGGCCGTGAACGGTTACGGAGTCGGTGATCTGCGTTGTGCAGCCCACTACCGCCCCCCATTCCCCCTAGGCTTTGCTGATGGCCACGATTCGCTACGGTGCCAACTCGAGCATTGAGATTGGGCCCATCGACGGTCACGAGCCGAGTGAATATGGCCGGCCGCGGGTGGAGCCCCTCGGGGAGGTTGTCTCCGAGGTGGTCGCCGCACTGGAGACACCGCTGGAGTATCCGGCCCTCCGTCGGGGTTTCACGCCGGCGGATCGCGTGACCATCGCCCTGGATCATGCCGTGCCCGCCGCCGCGGATGTCGTGGCCGCGGTGGTGCGCACGGCCGTCTCGGCCGGTGTCGATCCGGGCTATATCGCCGTGCTTCGCGGCGAGGGCGATGTGGCGGCTGGGCTGCCCGACCCCCGATCGGCCCTGGAGCCGCCCTTGGCGGAGCAGGTCGAGCTGCTCACCCACGCGCCGGGAGCCGAAAAGCAGCTGGCCTATCTGGCCTCGACCGAAAGTGGACAGCGGGTGATGATCAACCGCGCTCTCCACGAGGCCGACGTGGTCATTCCCGTTGGCTGTTTGCAGCCCGCCGATGCGGCTGGCTACTATGGCATCCACACCGGCGTGTTTCCCACCTATTCCGACACGGAAACGCTCGAGCGATACCGGGCGTTCGGCTCGCTCACCCGCGGCGGCGAGTACCGTCAAGGACTGATCGCCGAAGTGAACGAGGTGGCCTGGCTGCTGGGGATCAACTTCACCGTCCAAGTGTTGCCGGGCGACGGGTTCAGCGCCGGGGGCGTGTTGGCCGGTCAGAGTGAGGCGGTACGGCGCCGGGCCCGCGAACTCTACACGCAAACCTGGAACGGAGCCCGCCTGGGATCGCGGCCCGCTCTGGTGATTGCCGCCATTTCGGGGGCGGGCCGGCAGACATGGAGCGACTTCGGTCGCGCGTTGGACAGTGCCGGCCGCTTGGTGGCCGAGGGCGGGGCGATTGCCGTCTGCTGCGAACTGGACGAACCGCCTGGACCCGCCATGCAGCGGATGATCGGTGCCCCTTCGCGGAACGACGCCTTGCAGGAAATCCGCGCCCAGCGCCCGATCGACGCCCTGCCGGCCGCCCAGTTGGCCCGCGCTCTTGACGATGCAACCGTCTACCTGCTCAGCGGGCTGGATCCCAATCTGGTCGAGGATTTGGACATGGTGCCGATCGAGGATGTTGACCAATTACGACGCCTGGCCGGACGCCATCCGAACTACAGCATCTTGAACAATGCTACATGCGCCATCGTGCCAGTGGACTGATACGCCCACCCGGTTCGTGGCAAACCGGCCGCGCGAGCTGCCGGGTTGAGTGCGACCCTGACAAACCCGGAATCCAGGAACCCCGGAATCCAGGAACCTGGAATCCATCGCTCCCGGCTCGCCGCCTGCGGTGGGGCCATTTTCGTTCCGTGCTTGATCACTCCAGCTCGGCATCGTAGCGATTACCGTCCCGCAGCCGTCATTCAAATCACCCCAATCGCCCCCCTTTGTCACCATGCAGCGCGACTTCCAGGAAATCATCGCTGAAAACCTGGCCCGGGTGCGCGGCCGGATCGACGATGCGGCCCGCGCTGCCGGGCGCGATCCGAATGAAGTGACCTTGCTAGGCGTGACGAAGTATGTCGAGCCGGACGTGGCCATGTTGTTGTTCGACGCCGGGCTAGCTGACCTGGCCGAGAGCCGTCCCCAGCAGCTCTGGCGGAAGGCCGACTCGTTCGGCGACCTGCCCGTCCGCTGGCACATGGTCGGCCACATGCAGCGGAACAAGGTGCGACGCAGCGCGCCGCTGATCAGCGTGTTGCACTCGCTGGATAGCCCTCGGCTGGCTGTGGCGCTGAACTCCATCATGGCCGAGGAATCGCGGCGCTTGCCGGCGCTGATCGAGGTCAACATTTCGGGCGACGAGCGCAAACACGGCTTCATGCCGGACGACGTGGAGCCGCTGTTGAGCGATCTGGCCGAGCTACCGCATCTGGAGATCCGCGGCCTCATGGCCATGGCCGCGCTGGAAGGCGGACCGGATCGGGCACGACACGACTTCGCCGCGCTGCGCCGGCTCCGCGAGCGGCTGCGGCGGAATTGCCCCCCTGGCTTGGCCATGGACGAGCTTTCGATGGGCATGAGCGGCGATTTCGCCGAAGCGATCGCCGAAGGGGCCACGATCGTCCGCATCGGCACGGCCCTGTTCGAGGGCGTGCGGTGAGATGCGGCTTGCCATGATCCATCATCCGCGCGGGTTGACGCTGTATGATCCAAACGCGATCGCACCAACAGGGCGCCATTCTGCCAATCAGTGCTCGGGCCGGCGCGCGGAGCAATGAAGTCCGCGGCGAGCAGGCCGGGCGGCTTCGGGTTTGCGTGACACAGGCGCCCGAGAAGGGCAAGGCCAACAAGGCATTGCTCAACGTGTTGGCCCGGTGGCTCGATGTTCGCCGCAGCCGGCTCTCACTGATTGCCGGCGAGACGTCGCCCCGGAAGGAGGTGTTGATCGAGGGCATCGGCCCCGATGAGTTGCGTGCCCAGCTCGCCGACCGCCTTGATTGAAACAGGCAGAAGGTCGACGCGGGTCAGCACGGCTGAGTGCCAACAAGCAAACCGGGCGCCGCGGGCGGCGTCGCCGGGCATGCATGACAGCCGGTGCCCAGCCGACGCACTCGCCTCCAGAGACCTCAGCCGGCGGCCAACGCTCCCGGACCCAACAACTGGTCGATCGGCCGGGCCAGGCGGCGGAACTCCGAAGTGGGCATCGCCACCGTCTCCCACTTGGGCGAGATCAGGCGGGCCCAAGCCACGTAGTCGCTCAACCGCAGCCCGACGAATCCATAAATCCGACCGCGATGCTCGAACAACTGCTCCGGCGGAAGCGGGGCCTTCTCGCCCACCACCCAGTAAGCGAAGACGAACAAGGCGCGGAACGACTCGCCGAACAACTCCTCCCATCGGGCCAGGCTGATCAGGTCGTCGCGCGTCGACCAGTTCTTCCAATACTGGCACGTCTGGTCGCCGCTGGGAAAGCGGCGGCCCTTCACGTCGACCAGCCAGGTGAATGGCCCGGGGGTGGAGACAAGAAGGTCGAGATTCTTCAGCGACTGACCGTCGCCCAACTGGCTCCGCCGGGCTTCATCCACGGCGACATACGCCACGCCACGCTGGCGAAGGTATTGCTCGAACGCCGTCTCGTAGTGGTTGTCGCGCTTCACGGAAGGAGATATTGGGACGTTGGGATATTGGGATGTTGGATGTTGGGAAAATAGCCGGGAGCTAACAGCTCCCGGAGCGGCCACAGGCCGCCAGGGGCCGACGCGAACATCCTTGCGCCGGCTGCGCCGCCAACCGGGACCTGTTAGGTCCCGGCTATGGCGTTCGCCGGCAGCAGAACGCCGGGCAAGCCGGCCACAAAACGGCTTTCCCCTCACGCGAGCAACGCCCGCAGCCGCTCCGCGAGCGCCGCCAGATCGTCGTCCAATGGCACTTCTTCTTGTGTCCCCTTGGCGAGATCTTTCACCTGAACGCGGTTCTCGTTGAATTCGCGCTCCCCGGCAATCAGGGCCACGCGGTGTCCCCGGCGATCGGCGTATTTCAGTTGTTGCCCGAGCTTCTTCGGTTCGGGGTAGACCTCCACGCCGAATCCCAGTTGCCGCAGTCGCGCGGCCAAGTGGACATAGTCGTGCAGCCGATCGCGGTCGAAGTAGGGAATCAGCACCGGGGCCGACGTGGCCACGTGGCGTACCATTCCCAACTCCTCCATCGCCGCCAGCAGACGGTCCAGCCCAAGCGACGCGCCGATGCCGGGCAACTCCTGCTTGGTGTAGAGCGCGGCCAGGTTGTCGTAGCGTCCGCCAGAGCAGACGCTGCCGATGCCCACCAGGTCGGTCAGGAACGTCTCGAAGACGATGCCCGTGTAGTAGTTCAGCCCGCGGGCAATGGATACGTCGATCTTCAGCCGCTGCTCGTCCACTCCGGCGGCGGTCACCCCGGCCGCCAGTTCGGCCAGGCGGGCGACGCCTTCCCGTCCGGTCTCGCTCTCGGCCACCATCGGCTCGAGGCGTTGGAGCACCTCGTCGCGCGGGCCGGCAATTTGAGCCAAACGCAATACGCGGTCGGCCTGCTCCGGCGTGGCGCCGGCCGTTTCGATCATCTCGTGGGCCACCTTGGCCGGGCCGATCTTGGCCAACTTGTCCATCGCCCGCAGCACGGCCGTTTGGCGTTCGGCCAGTCCGAGCGTTTCCAGCAATCCGGTGAGCACCTGCCGGTTGTTGACCGAGATGACGAACCGCTCGAAGCCGATCGCCTGCATCAGGTCGTGGATCACCAGTGCGGTTTCGATATCGGCCGCCACGGAGCGCGTGCCGATGGTGTCGAAGTCACACTGCATGAACTCGCGATATCGTCCGCGCTGGGTGTTCTCGCCCCGCCACACCGAGGCGATGTGATACCGCTTCAGCGGAGTGCCCAACTGGCCGATGTGTTGCGCGGCGAATCGGGCCAGGGGGACGGTCAGGTCAAAGCGCATCCCGACCCAGCGCCCGCCGTGGTCCTGGAACTTGTAGAGCTGCTTGTCCGACTCCTCGCCCCCCTTGCCCTCGAGCACGTCGAGATACTCCAGCGCCGGCGTGTCGATGGGGCTGAAGCCATACGTCCGATACACGCGCCGCGCGGTCTCGATCAGTCGCTCGCGAGGGATCATGGCCTCGGGCGGATAGTCGCGAAATCCCTTGAGCGTGCGCGGTGTGATCATGCTAGAGTGCTGGGTATTGGATGCGGGAGGAGCCCGTGGGCACCGTGCCGCGGGACGGCGATTATGCGGCATGCGGAACGACGGTTCGGGTTCACTTCATTCCGCATCCATCATTACGTAATGTGTATTTCCTTCACCGCGGCCGGGGGCTGCGGAAGCTCTCGTTCTTGCGGGGACCGAGCAAGGCTTCGGCATATTCCTCGATTTGCTCATGGGTTTCCCAGTAGTGGTCGTAAACCCAATCGTCCTCGTACTCGCAATTGTCGGTGGTGTAGTCGCGGCAGATTTGCGGCCGGGTTTCGTAGATGCCGCACATGTTGTCGTCCTGAAGGTTCTTGCACTTGTTGTGAACCAGCAGGTACCACTGATCCTCCTCGATGAAGGTGGTCGCCCGCTCGTGCATGAGGTACCAGCGGACGTAATCGAAGTCCTTCCAGTCTTCCGGCTCGTCGATCGGCAGGGCGAAATAGCGGCAGCACTTGGCCGTGCAGTACATGCAGAGCACTTCGTCCGCGGGCACATCCTCGCGACGCGGCTTGCTCCGCCCTTTCTGGGCGACGAACGTGGGGAGCGATGCTTCGGTCATGGCGGTCGATTCTTTCTGCTGGCACCGGGGCGGGGGTGCGGGAAGTTTCCATCAAATCTAACCGATTCCCCCCCGCAACGAAAGTGGCCAAAGCGGGGCATCACCCGAAGTGCTTCCCCTCGACGCGCCAGCCGGTAGAATGCGGCTGTCGGCCGGCCGGATCGTGACCCCGTTCCACCATGCGAGATTCCCCCGAGGTTGCCCATGAACGCGCCGCCGACCGAGGTGGCCATCCTGACGCACGTACCGCACGAACCGCCCGGCATCATCGCCGACGCGCTCCGCCAGGCGGGGCTCCGCCCGCTGGAGGTGCCGTTGTACGAGCCGTCGCCTCCGACGATCGACTGGGGGCGAGCGGCCGCGCTGGTGGTGATGGGTGGACCGATGAACGTCGACCAGACGGACCGCTACCCTTTCCTCGCCGAGGAGGTCGACTGGATCAAGTCGGCCATCGACCGCCAACTGCCGGTGCTGGGTGTCTGCCTCGGCTCGCAACTGATCGCCAAGGCGCTCGGCGCGCGGGTGTATCCCGGCCGGGAGAAGGAAATCGGCTGGTATCCGATCGAGCTGACCTCGCGGGCGGTGGGCGATCCGCTGTTCGGTCCCCTGCCCACCCGGCCGACCGTCTTCCAATGGCACGGCGATACGTTCGACTTGCCCGAAGGAGCTGAGCTACTGGCCACCAGCGAGGCGTGCGCTCATCAGGCGTTCCGCCACGGCGAACATGTTTACGCCCTGCAGTTCCACGTGGAGGTGACCGGCGAGATCATTGAGAGTTGGTTGGGCGAGCCGGGCAATCAGCGCGAAATGGCCGAACTTCCGCGGGTCGATCCGGAGGAAATCCGCCGCCGGATGGGGCAGGAACTGACGACGATGCTCGAACTGGGCCGGGCGATGATGGACCGGTTCGCCAACCTGTGCCGAAACGAATCGCCGTAGGGGTTCAGCCCCGGGGCAAGCGGGTGGCGACAGCCGCCGGACCTCGATTCCAGGAGGATTGCAAAGTCGATTTCTTCCGTCATTCCCGAGAAGCTTGTGCCCGCGAAAGCGGGTATCGGGAATCTCTTCCGTCATTCCCGAGACATCGGGAATCCAGCGTTCCCTCCCAATTCCCTGGATTCCCGCGTGCGCGGGAATGACGATGCCGACGAACCACAGTCTCCCGACACTCCCTGGATTCCCGCGTGCGCGGGGATGACGTGTGGAGGCTCAGCACCAGCTGCAACCGACTTTGCAATCCTCCGGGCCTCGATTCCCCGGCGGATAAGGCGTTTCGGTGGCTGCCGCGCCCTCCCGAACTTGAACCGACTGGCCGCCACCCTCCCATCCATGCTATAGTTGCACTTAGCCATGAGCACGCCCACCTCCCCACCTCAACGCCGTGAGCCGCAACCGATGCCGGAGAACGTTACCTCGGTTCAGCCGGGGGGCGGGTTTGGTATGCAGGTGGAACTACTTTGGGGGCGGTTGCGACGCGAGTATCTCCGTTGGCTGCGACCGGAGTATGTGCGGCGCATGGCCGGACTCCGCCGCGGCGACGACCAGGGCACGCCGCACGAAATCCTCGATCCCCGCGACCTGAAGTATTGCCGCAATCGGGTGAACTGCCATTGGACCCCGGCCGACGACCCGTTCCGCTGGCGCGAGCGGCTCCCCTTCGCCCGTTGGGGACTGGCCGAATTGCAACTGGCCGGCTGGCCACTGCTGGCCCTAACATTGCTCCTCGGCTGGTGGTGGCCGCCGGCGGGCTATCTGGCGGCGATCCCCTTGGCGCTGGTCCTTTGGTTCTTCCGCGATCCACCCCGTCGCGTGCCCCAGGAGCCGGGGCTCTACGTCGCGCCGGCCGACGGACGGATCAGCGAGATCACCGAACTGGAGAACGATGAGTTCATCGGTGGACCGGCCGTGCGGATTGGCATCTTCCTCTCGATCTTCAACGTACACATCAACCGCTTCCCCGCCGCGGCGCGGGTCATCGACCTCCGCTACAGCCCGGGCGAGTTCCGTAACGCATTGGACCCGGCCAGCGCGCAGGTGAACGAGAACATGTGGATCGCCCTGGAGGAAGATCAACCGCCTCACCGCCGACTGGTCGTGCGGCAGATCTCCGGCACGATCGCCCGGCGTATTGTCTGCGATTTGCGCACCGGCGAGTCGCTGCCGCGGGGCGCGAAACTGGGGATGATCAAGCTCGGCTCGCGCACCGAACTGATTCTGCCGCGCGACGGCACGATCGACATCCTGGCCGAGGTGGGCGACGCGGTCCACGCCGGCGTCACCGTGCTAGCCCAGGCCAGCGGCCAAGGCGTGCAGGGCACGACAGGGTGAAGCGGTGGTTTAGCTTCACGCCTGGTGCCACACGCTGGTTGTCGTCGCCGGATGATCCGTGTCCGCGGATCCGGCGTCGACTGCCATCCTACCGCTCTTCGCGTTGAGAGGTCAGGCGCGGGCCGCGTCCCTCGCGCGTCGTGTCGGCCAGATGCTCCAAGAAGTTGCGCGATACCTGGTCGAGCACCAGCACCTCGCTCCGTGCCTGCGGGTCGTTGCGCGAGCGGATCACGCAGATCACCTCGGCCCCTTCATCGATGCGGCGGCGAATCTCGTCCAACGCCGCCTGCTCGGTCGGTTCGAGGGGTTCGAGTTGCCGCGACGTCGCGGCCGAAGCCGACGAAGCCACTGCGGACGATGGGCTGGGACCGGCCGCGTTGGCGGGCGGAGCGGAGCGATCCGGGCGATATCCGTTTGCCCCGTGCGGTACGGCCCCGTCGACACTGACCAGCGGGGCGAGGAAGCCGGCCGGCGTGACGCCTTGGGCGTTGCCTTGCCGCGATGTGGTACCACCGCGCGGAGGAGCGGTGGCACCGCCAGCCAGGCGAGCGCTCGGCTGCTGTGTCGCCGCCGGTTGGATGTCGGCCGGTTGCGCGTTGGGTGGCCGCGACTGGTAAACGAAGGCCAGACCAGAATCATCAAGCAACTCGTGAATGCACTTCAGCCCGGCATACAGACCTTCGCGGTCCTCGGGATCGGCCGCATTACACACGCCGATCACTCGGCCGTCGGCGGAGAACAGCCCCCCGCCGCTGCGTCCCTCGACCGGCTCGCCGGCCACTTGGATGTTCGCCGGCCCAAGGAACTTGTTGAGCGATGTAACCTGACTGCGTCGTGCCGTGGGATCAGCGCCGTTATCGCAGCCGACGCTCACGACCGGCTGCCCTTTCGATGGCTGATAACCGGGCCGGGCGATCGGCGCCACCTGAACCGGTCCCGGCACGCGCACGGCCACGAGTCCCACGTCGCTCTCCAGATCGTACTTCACCACACGGCCGGGCAATCCGCGCTGGGCGTTGGGGCCGAACAGGTCGACCTCCACTTGGCCGTTGCCCTTCGAATCGCGAAAGATGTGGCCACAGGTGAGGATCAGCGCCTCGCCCTCGCGGGCGTCGACCACGGTTCCCGTGCCGCAGCTTTGTCCGTTGGGGTCTTGGATGCGGAGTCGCGCCGTGGCGGCGATGAGTTGCCCATCGCTAGCGGCTGGCGCGGTAGCGGATCCAGCAGCCGGGGCGGCGGATCCAGCGGTCTGGTTGTATCCGGCCGGAGTGACCTGCGCCGCTCCGCCGGCGTTTCCCGGCGTCGCGGGGCGAGGCGTCCATACCGGTCCGGCGGTTTGCCAGCGGTCATCGCCGCCTCGGGAACTTGGCTGTGTCGGCTGCTGATTTCGCGGCTGTTGTTGTTGCTGCTGCTGCTGCTGCTGCTGCTGCGCGGCGCCGCCACCAAGCAGATTGCGGAGCAATCCGCCGCGTCGGGCCGGGGTTTGCTTCGGTGCGGTTTGCCCGCGGGAGGCAAGCTGTTGCTCGGACGGTGTGGTGCGGCCGCGGCGGCACATTTGCTCCAGTCGCCCCAGACTGGTCGAGCCGACCACGCGGTCGACCTCGCGTCCCTCAACGACCATCACAAAACAGGGGATCTGCCGCACCTTGAACCGCTGGGCCAGTGCCGGCTGCCGGTCGATGTTCACCTTCCGGACCGGGTAACCCTGGCTCTTGAGGCTCTGGATTGTGGGGTCCATTGCCCGACAGGGGCCACACCAATCGGCATAGAAGTCCAGCAGAACTGTCTGGCTGGGAGCCAAATCGGAGGAGCCGGGACTCGGCGGGGCCGCCAAGCCCGCGGTTTGGAACGCCGTGAGCAGGGCGATCGTCAACAGGGAGGCAGGGCGCGCGGTGGAGCTTAACGAAGCCATTGGTTCCCTCCTTTGGCTCGTTGGGGCGGCGGTCCGATGCGGGTCGGACGCCGCGCCTTTGGGGGTAGGGCGATCGGTCCCGGCGGCCATCCTGAGCCGCCATCGGGGGACCGCGATCGTTGCTCGGCGAGGGACATCGGCCAGGGTCGTCGGGATGGCACCGGAGCCGGTTTGGCCCGTCACTCGCTTCGAGCACCGGGCATTGTCCTCAGCGGGCCGCATGTGGACAACACCAATACGGCCGATTTCCGATGGATTCTCAAAAATTTCCTCGGTTCTTGGCCAGAAGTTCGCCCATTGCCCCCCCTGGTGGCAGGTCATGGTCGATTGCAGCCAGCGCCAGCAGGCCTTATATTTGTGGCTTCCGGCCGCACCGGCCATTGCGGCAACTCGGCCTTGTCGATCCTTGGGCTAGCCGGCCGGCAGCGTTCATCACCCGGGCGGGCCGCCGGGCGTTTCGTCCGCAACCAGGGCCGCCATCGCCACCGACAACAGAAGACAGCGCGAAGGACGGTAGGGTCACCCACCGGACCAATCTCGCGAAACGCCTCACCCCCATCCACCACCGATGCCCACGACTGACACCCTGATTTCGCTTGAGCAGGCCCGAGGGCCGTTTTTCGTGGGCGTCGATCTGGGCGGCACGAATATCAAAGTCGGGCTGGTGGACGACTTGGGCCGACCGCTGGCGTTCCGCACCACTCCCACGCGGGCCGAGGAAGGCGCCGAGGCCGGCACGGAGCGGATGGGACGGGCCGTGCTGAAGGCCATCGAGCAGGCCGGGCTAACCCCGGAGCGTATCGCTCGCGTGGGGCTCGGTTCGCCCGGCACCATGGACATCCCGGCCGGACGACTCGTCGCACCGGTGAACCTGAAAGGCTGGGACGACTTCCCGCTCCGCGATCGGCTGGCCCATCACTGCGGACTGCCGGTCAGCTTCGCCAACGACGCCGCCGCCGCCGCTTTTGGCGAGTTCTGGATCGGCTCTGGACGCGACTATCACAGCCTCGTGCTCTTCACCCTCGGCACGGGCATCGGCTCGGGCATCATCATCGGCGAGTTGTCCATCGACGGCGAGAATAGCCACGGCGCGGAATGCGGGCACATGATCATCGACATGGAGGAAAACGCCCGCCTGTGCGGCTGTGGGCGGCGGGGGCACCTGGAAGCCTACGCCAGCGCCACGGCGGTTATCAAGCGGGCCGAGGAACTCCTGGCCGACGGCTGCGAGACCTCGCTCCACGCCCGGCTGGAACAAGGCGAGCGGCTCACGCCCAAACTCATCGCCGAGGAGGCCGAACGAAACGACGAGCTGTCGATGGAAATCGTGATGGACACCGCCCGATTCCTGGGCATCGGCGTGGTCAACCTCCTGCACACGATCGATCCAGGCGTGGTGCTGCTGGGCGGGGCCATGACCTTCGGCGGGAACGGCTCCGAACTGGGCCGACGCTTCCTCGCCCGCGTGCGCGAGGAGGTCCACCGCCGGGCATTTCAACTGCTGGCCGAGCGAACACCCATCGAGTTCGCCGAGTTGGGTGGCGACGCGGGCTACATCGGGGCCGCCGGCATCGCCCGACGCGACTACCTGGCGCACGTCTGAGACCATGGGCCCCGGATAGCGGCCGGGGATTGTTGGATAAGTTTATACCGATGTTTCGGGTGCATGAGGGGCCCCATGCCCCTCTCTGATGTCGCCGACCGGCATGCCCGCCCCAGGGGGGGGCGACAACGCAAGGCTAGCGGGGGTCGCTGTCGGCATCGGTGCGACGCCGGACCGGTTTTATCCCCGCCGGGGCCCGGACGGGAATCTCGTCGATGTGGCTCGGCGACAGATGCGGCGCCGGTGGCGTGGTCGTTTCCCGGGCCGTCGACGCGGCGGCCGACGGCTCGAGCATCCCGCCGCCCGCGTGCGAGTTCTCATCGTCATCGTCCAACGCGGGGCCCCGATCCTGTATCGGCGGGGCGGGGTCCGCAAGACCCAGTCCGATGTTTTCGCCGAAGTACGACTCGATCGCGTCGCGATTGGCCAGCACCTCGTCGCGCGTACCCTGGCAGAGCACCTGACCGTCCTTGATCACGTAGCTGCGGTCGGTGATCTGCAGCGTCTCGCGCACCTGGTGGTCGGTGATCAGGATGGAAATGCCCGCCGAGCGCAACTCGCGGACGATCTTCTGGATGCTGGCGATCGTCACCGGGTCGATGCCCGTAAAGGGCTCGTCCAGCAGAATAATCCGTGGGTTGGAGACCAGGCAGCGGGCGATCTCCAGCCGCCGCCGCTCGCCGCCGGAGAGCGACATGGCCAGCGACTTGCGCAGCCGGGAGATACCGAACTGTTCGAGCAGTTCTTCGCACCGATCGCGTCGTCGGCGACGGCTGAAGCCGAGCATCTCCATCACGCCGAGCAGGTTCTTCTCGACGGTGAGTTTGCGGAACACGCTCGACTCTTGGGCCAGATACCCCATGCCGCCATCGCGGGCGCGGCGATACATGGGCCATTCGGTGACGTCATGCTCGCCGAGGATGACTTGCCCGGCGTTGGGCTTGAGCATGCCGCAGGTCATGCGGAAGCAGGTGGTCTTGCCGGCGCCGTTGGGGCCAAGCAGCCCAACGATCTCGCCCTGATCGACGTGGAAGTCGACTTGATCGACGACGCGCCGCGTGCCGTAGATTTTCACCAATCCGTGGACTTCGAGCATGGCGTCAGTAGGCCGTGGGGCAGCGGGTAGTGATCATTCCACGAAATGCATCCGTGAGAAATTCGGGAAGAACGGGAAGGGGATCGGTGTGCCGGGGATTCGGTTTTGCGAGTGGGGCCAATAAATGAACAGGGCTTTGCCGGTCAGGGCGTCGCGCCAGACGAAGTGCTCGTTGTGGTCCTCCGCCCACAAGCGGCTATCCTTGCTCCGGGCGCTGTTGTCGCCCAGCATGAAGAACTGGTCTTCATCCAAGGTAAACTCGACAAACCGGGGTGAATGGGTCGCACCCCATCGCACCGGGTTGTCGAAATCGCGCCGTTCGGGGTAGCGGAAATCCGAAACCGGCCCGTGCGGCCGATTGGCGGCAATGTAATAGATATCGCGTCTTACCACCAGATCGGTTACGCGAAGATTGGCCCCCCGCGAGCCGACGCCCGCCGGCGCGAGATCGGCGTCGGTGGGGGTGTTGTTCCGCAGCGGAAGGAAGGTGGCCGGGGTGTCGAACTCGATCGACCGCCCGTCCACCCAAAGATAGAGCCGGTCGTCGCAGTTGGCGAAGCGGACGTCGTAGGTGCCCGGCCCGCGGACGGCGGTCTCGGCGGTGGGCTCGAATCCGGCCAGTCCGTCGACGCTCAGCCGAGCCTGCCCGGTGGCCAGATCGAAGCGGCACTGCATGCTCACGCCGCCCTCGATCAGCTCCAGCACGGCCTCGCCGGAATCGGAAATCACCTCCAGACGGCACTCCAGTGCCAGATCGCCCACCCAGTGAGTGCCCATCGCGTCGTCCTTCGGTGGCTGGCGATCGCTCGCCCGGCCCGTGTTGTAGGCCAACATATCGGCGATCAGTTGGGGAGGCACATTCAGACCGGGCGGTACCTGCCCGCGATCCGTCTGCTGCCAGTCGGAGAAGCTGGGAACCCGATGGTGATAGCGTAGCCAGCTTACCGCGGGGGCGCTGCCGTCGGTCTCGAAGCTCAGGCAGCCCTCCGGGTCGACCGCACGAAACGCCCCCGGCTCTCCCTCGGGCGAAGCGGACGTCCATCGTGGCGGCCAACCTCCGGCGATGATCTTCGGCGCGTAGCGGTTGTCGAATACCGGTTGGAGCATGGCCAGCAGCTTGCGGGGCGATTTGCGAGCGATCTCCACCCCGTCGTCGCGCCGCACGAAGATGTCGCCGTGCTGGATACGCACGGTCTCGCCGGGCAAGCCGACCAGCCGTTTGATGTAGTTGGTGGTCGCGTCGCCCGGATATTTGAATACAAGCACGTCCCACCGCTCGGGCTCGCCCAGTTCGTAAGCGAATTTGCCCACCAGGATGCGATCGCCGCTGTAGGCCGGATAGCCGCGTCCCAGGTCGGCCGTGTAGCGGCACATGGGGCAGGTGCCCGCCCGGACGTGATTCTTCGTCTCCTCGCCCGTATTCTGATCGACTTCGCTGCTGGCACTGACGCGATAGAAGTAGCCGCACACTGGACATTCGACGTCCTTGTGGCGACCCATCAAGGTGGGGGCCATCGAGCCGGTCGGGATCACGAAGGCCTCGGCCTCGAACGTGCGGACCAGGAACGCGGCGATGAAAGCGATGACGATCGACTCGATCGTCTCGCGCACGGCCGCGGAACGATGGCCCGCCGGCGGTCGACGTTCGGATTGGGCCGTCCGCTCGGCCGCCTTGGCCGGGGTGCTCGCGGGAGTCGAAGCCCGGCCCTTCCCTGGTTTTCGTTTCGACATGGTCTGCCTGTCTCGTAGGTCAGGCACGCCGTGCCCGACAGTGATCCGTATTTTGTCAGGTTCGGGGCATCCGACCCGTGATTTGTCGGGGACGGAGCGCCCGGACCGCATCCGTCACCGAATATAACGGATTTCGGCCGGATCGGGAACTTGCAACGACCAAGGGCCCAAACGGACCTGCCGGGCTGGAAACCAGACCAACATCGGTCGGCCGATCAGCATCCGCCGATTAACGGCCGGTCCGCTCGGCCATGTGCGGCTGTCTTGGGAGATCGGGCTGTTGTCGCCGAGCACGAAATACTCGTCCGGGCCGAGCACGACCGGTTTCTCGACGGCCCAGCGGGCGTCCACCCCCACCGGTTGGTTGAAATAGACGTCGCGCAGTACCCGCAAACCGTCCAGAATCACCCCCAGCCGTCCGGCGCCAATACGGATCGGGTCGGCCGGTGGTTCGGCCGAGTGGTCCGCCAGCGGCAGTCGCACCAGCACGCGCCCCTCCAGCGCGGCCGTCAACTGGCGGTCGAACAGCGACACGACAACCCGCCGGCCAGACAAAGCACCGCCGACGGGGCCCTTGAGCGCACCTTCGGTCGGTTGGCCCAGAGGGCCGGTTGTTCTGGCTAGCGGCTGGCCGTCCCGCCGCACCTCGTATCGTCCAGCCCGTGGCCAAAGCCAGAGGGCGTGACGGTGGCGGCCATCGGCCAGTTCGACGACCAGCGGTCCGGTGCCCCAGAGCTTCACCAGGCGGAACTCGACCATCAGGTCGCGGACCGCGGCGATGCTCTCCACGCGCCGCGGCTGGGTTTGATTGTAGCCGCACCGATCGGTCACCGGTGCATACTCCACCCGGTCGCCGTCGCCGTCCGCCTTGCCGGCAAACCGTTTCCAGTGGCGATAGACAAGCCAGTCGAGTTCGCCGTCCCGTGGGCCAGGCGAGGTGTTTGCTTGTCCACCGGCTGGCCGATCTACTGCCCGACCATTGGACACGCCGCCGCCCACCCCCTCGTCCCGCGGTCCATGGGCAAATCGGCCGCCATGGCGACCCCAGCGGCTATCCGGCTCGGGCGGTTGCCAGCGAGGCGGTGTGGTCGGGTTGCGGAATGGGCGGTGCGCGGCGTCGTAAACCGGCGCGGCCATGATTCGCTGCGCAGGAAAGTCCTTGCGAGCCAAACGACCATCGATCAGCAGCTCGCCGCCACGGAGTTCCACCTTCTCGCCGGGCAGGCCGACGACGCGCTTCACGCATAACCGTTCGGCCCCTTCGGGGTGACGGAGCACGACCGGTTCCCAGCGTTGCGGCCCACGCCAGGCGAAGGCCGAGCGATCGACCAACACCGCGTCGCCTAGCAGAAGCGGTGACGACTTGGTCGCGGCGGAGCCATTCCGCCCGGCCGACTCCACGGGCCAATAGCCGCAGTTGGGGCACCAGAATCGACCTCGCTGCGGCCGCGTTTCGCCATCCACGTCGAAAAAATGGCCACAATCGTCACACGTCGCACAATAGTGTCGACCACGCAGAGCGGGGGCCATCGATCCGCCTTGGATCCGCAACGGGACGAGCAGCCCGCCGATCAGCCAGGTGTCGGCGACAACGGCTGCCATCAACAGCAACACGGCAAGCTCGACCAGCCGGCGGGCACGAGAGGGGTTCGTTTTGGGAGGCCTGTGAGGCATGGGTGGTCGGTGATTGGTGGGAGCGCCGCCTTCGCGGTGTTCGGCCCCTCGCCCTGCCGTGGAGGAGGGGAAGGCGGAAGCCGCCCGATTCGGGGCATCCATCTTCCATCATGTTGATCCAGACGGAGGCTTGGGGCAACTCGGCGGGCGGAAAAACCGAGGTCGGAATCCACGGATTTCCACCCCGCGCGCGTCCTCCGCCATGCTAGATTTGTGGTGCGGATCGTCCTCCAAGTGTTTTTGAGGAAACCGGTTATGAACACGACAAAGACCATCGTACAACCCGATGCGGCGACGCTCGACCAGGGTCGAGACGACCGCGGTCAATACGCCGACGGCTACGCCGGTCCGACGGACGAGCGGGCGAATTTTCGTTGCCGCCTTGCCGGCGAGCGAATTGGAGGCGAGCTGCGACGAGGCAAGGAGAGGATTCCGATGCGGCTGGTGGATCAGTCGGCCGGAGGATTCGGGGTGCTCACGCCGATTCACCCGGTGCAGCCCGGCCAGGCCGAGCGATGCGACCTCGCCACCGGACCGTCGGACGACCGACCGCCAGAGATGCTCTGCTTATACTTCGCTTCGAGTGCCTTCGAGGTCGTGGTGCGGAACGTCGAACGCGTTCCACCGCCGGACGATTGGCCGCCGGGCGACGCCTCGGGTCTTCACGCCCGCGGGAATACGCCCAACTCCGCAGCGAGTGCCGACCACGACGATGGTCCGCCTTGCTATCACGTCGGTCTGAAACGCGTCCGCGAACTCGATCCGTTCGAATTAACCAACAAATCGACCTTGTCGAGCGGGTTGCTACGTCCGCTTGCGAGCGTCTTCCCCAGGGGGCATTCGGCGATTGGGGCAGGGCTGATGTTTAGCGTGGTGATCGTGGCGGGCATCGTGGCGGTGGCCCTGTTGCTGCGGCCAGCGCTCTGGAGCCTGGCCGACGGCAATCATCGACCAGCTGCATGGCTTGGCATGGTCTCGGCCGACGAATCGGCCGGGCGTTCAGCACCCCCGGCGAAGCGGAAGGCCGAGCCAAGGGCGGCGGATCGTGCCGTGAGTCAGGCCGGGAAGGCGGCCGCGGGAGTGACCAGCGAGGTGACGGAAGCCGCCCGCTCCGCCGGGGAATCGGCTCGGCGGTCGGCCCAACAAGCTGCCGACGCCAGCGTGGACTCGCTGAAGCACTTGCTGCGGTCGGCGAAGGACGTTTCCATCTTCACGAGTTCCCGGGTGGCCGACGCGCTGGAGTTGACCGAGCAGCAACGGGCCGCCTTCAAGGAGTTGAGCAAACTGACACGTCAGTCGCTGCACGAAATCAACGACATGCCGGCCGGCGCCAGTCGAGCGGAACGGGCGCGGCGTCGCGAAGGAGTACAACGGGCCGCCATGCAGCACGCCGTGGAACTGCTCACGCCCGAGCAACGGCGTCGCTGGCGCGAGCTGGCCCAGTGAACCGAACGAACCATCGCGTTGAGCACACCGTGAGCCGGGAAAGGGCAAAACGCCCGTTTTCCCGCCAACCGCGAGGTCTAACTGTAACTGTAACCGTGCGGAAACCAACCCGTCCGGATTGGCCGGTCCCCATTGCTCCCGCGTGATCCCGATTGAAGTAACACCATGCATTGGCTGCTCCCCCTATTGCTGATCGGCGCCACGGACGACGTGCCGTTGGAGGTGCGCTATCCGGAGGGCACCGAGGTCTTCCATGCCACCTTTGACGAGTCGTGCGACACGAACTATGACGATTGGCCGGATCATTGGACGCGCCGCTATGGCCCAAACTATCCGCATTACGTCGAGGTGAAGATCAGCAAGGAGCCCGCGCCGGTGGGCGATCGGTGCCTGCGCGTCCAGTTGGATGGCGGGGGGGCGGTGGCCTATTCGCCGCCGATCGAGGTCAGCCATCTGTTCGCCTACGTGACCGAGGGATTCGTTCGCATCAACGGCTTGAAGCACGATCGGGCCTATTACTCGATCACCTTCCTCGACTCCGAAAAGCGACGACTGGAGAGCCATCGCTCGGTGAAGCTCCAGCGCACCGACGGATGGGAAAAAGTCCGTGTCGGACCCATCGCGCCAGAAAGCCCGGAAACGGCGTTCGCCGTGATTGGGCTGCACGTGGAACCGGGCGAGCGTCCGGACCTGACCGGCTCGGTCTGCTTCGACGACGTCTGGCTGGCCCGCCTTCCACGCATGAGCCTGGAAGCCAATGAACCGTTTCACCTGTTCATCGACCGTCGCGACGTAAAGATCAGGTGTCAGGCCTCCGGCTTCCGGCGACCCGACCAACGAATCACCTTGCAGCTGACCGATGCATTGGGCAATGAACTGCAGCGCACCCGGCGCCGGCTGGATGTGCGCTCGGTGCAGTCGCAGGTGAGCGTTTCGCTCGACACCTTGGCCGAGGCGCCCTCCGGGTTGGTCGGCACGACCGACTGGAGCCCCGAGATTCCCGGTCCGGGGTTTTATCGGGTGCGGGCCACCATGCGCGGCACGTCGTCGCTGGTTCACGACCGCGAGCTTTCGTTGGCCGTGATCGACGCCCAGGAAGCACCACGCGGCGCAGAGTTCGGCTGGACTCTGCCCCGTGGGGAGGAGCCCCTGCCGCTAGAGACCCTGGCCCCGCTGATCATCCAGTCGGGCGTGGGTTGGGTGAAGTATCCGCTCTGGTTCTCCGACGAGCGCGACGATAGCGAAACCGAGCGTCTGGTTACCTTCCTGGAGCGTCTTGCCCGGCGCGACATCCGCCTGGTGGGCCTGTTGAGCGATCCACCCGAGACGATCCGCGACAAGTACGGCTTCGAGACGGAGTTGGCGGCGGTCAACCTGTTCGCGCCCGATGTCGAGGTCTGGTATCCGTCGCTGGAGCCGGTGCTCACGCGGCTGGCCACGCGCGTCCGCTGGTGGCAGTTGGGCGGCGATCTGGATACCAGCTTCGTCGAGTGCCCCAACCTGCTCGCCAAGACCGCGCAAATCAAGGCCGCCCTGGACCGCATCGGGCAGGACGTGAATCTGGGGCTCGGTTGGTCCTGGATCGACCAGTTTCCCGGCTATCATCCCAGCCAACAAGACGAGCGGCCTGCCGCGGGCGAGTCGCTGCCCTGGCGATTTCTCACCCTCTCGGCCGATCCGCCGATGACCTACCGCGAACTGGGACGCTACATCGACGCATCGGCCGACGCCCAGGTGCAGCGCTGGGTCGTCATCCGGCCGATCTCCGCGCGACACTATGATCCCGACGTCCGCGCCACTGATTTGGTCAACCGGATGATCGCCGCGCGAATCCACGGGGCCGAAGGCATCTTCTGTCCCGATCCGTTCGACGACGAACATGGTCTGATGAACGCCGATGGCACGCCAGGGGAACTGCTCATGCCCTGGCGCACCGCCGCACTCACCTTGGCCGGAGCCGAGTACCTGGGCAGCCTCCAGTTGCCCGGCGGCAGCCAAAACCAGGTGTTCGCCCGCGAGAAGGACGCCGTGATGGTCGTCTGGAACGAGCAGCCGACCGAGGAAGTGCTGTACCTGGGCGACGATGCCCAACAAATCGACCTCTGGGGCCATGTGGTGACGCCCGAGCGGCGCGGGCACCGGCAGCTACTGCACGTGGATCGGGTGCCGAAGATCGTCACCGGCCTGGATCTTGAAGTGACGCGTTGGCGGATGTCGCTGAAGTTCGCCGCCGATCGCCTGCCGAGCGTTTTCGGTCGGCCCCACGAGAACTCGCTGGAACTGACCAATCATTTCGACAGCGGTGCCGCCGGGCAGATCACCCTGGAAATGCCCGACGGCTGGATGGTGCAACCGGCGGAGATGCCCTTCCGGTTGGCCGAGGGCGAACCGATGCAACGCCCCTTTACGATCACCTTCCCCTACAACGCCAGCAGCGGGCGGCATTCGGTCCGCGCGGACGTGAAGGTGCAGGGCACGCCGCCGCGGCAATTCAGTGTCTATCGCCACGTGGACGTCGGTCTGGGGTTCGTTTACATCACCCTTCGGTCTTGGTTGAATGCCAACGGGGAACTCGAAGTCGAACAACAGTTCGTCAACGACGGCGGTGGGCGAGTCAGCTTCCGCTGCCAGTTGTTCATTCCCGGCCGGCGACGACAGATGACGCAAGTCATCAGCCTGCCCCGCGGCCAGGACACCAAACGCTACGTGATCGAAGACGGCGAGGAACTGATCGGCCAAACCCTCTGGTTGCGGGCCGAGGAACTCAAGGGTCCCCGCGTGCTCAATTACCGCTTCACGGCCGAGAAGTGAGGCAAATGCCACTGCGGGCGTGCTCTCGGCGGCTCAGCGCGACCAGCTCGCCGTGCCGCGGGTTGCCATGGTCGTAGGGCTCGATCGGCAGTTGGTCCAGGATGCCCGGGCTGCCGAATCCCTTCCCGCCTACCACGCTCAAGCTGGCCACCCGGTGGGCGATGTGCTCGCTGTTGAGCACGGCGCACAGGTAATGTGCCTCGTCGGTCGTTTCGCAGGGCACGATGACGCATGTCTCTTGCGGCACCACTGGCCGGCATCCCAGCAGGGGGTCGTCGATGGTTTGCAGCACTGCCGCCCGCAAGCGACGATCCATCCGCCGCCAAACGACCTTGATCGGCGCCAGCGTGGCCGGCGAGACGTTGTACATCGAGTAGAACGGGCCGCGGCTCTGATAGCGGCGATAGGCTGCCCGTTGGCGAAGGGCCGACTCGAACCGCTCCAGGTAGCCGAGGGTCATGGGGTACTCGCTGCGCATCCTTTCAGGGGTGATGCCCGTGCGGCGCTCGGTATCCTGGGGCAGGATCAGATGGCCCGAGGGCCGGGCGTGGAACTCGGCTACGTCGCGCCAGCGAAGCAGCGGGAAGACCAGCCCCGGCTCGATCTCGGCCTCCACACGTGGCAGTTCGCGGCGACTGTGGCGCGGCAGATTTCGCACGCGGAGCACACCGTCTTCCCGCCGTTCGAGCACCTCGATCCAGTAGACCCCGTTGGCCCCGGCCGCATTCGCCCCAAGTTGGGCGCGGTAGCGTTGGACCTTGGATTGACGCGCAGCCGCTGATGCGCGATGGACGGAACGTGCCGAGTCGCACGGCGGTGCGCCTTCCGATGACGCGTCGCGTGCGGGGCCCATGCCAGGGGTCGGCCCGATCGCGGCTTCCCGCTGGGCGTGAATCATCCACGCGGAACCGGCCTCATGCGGATCGCTCGGCGCGGCCCAGAGCTGCTCGTGGCCGAATGTGTTCATGGTGCCCGGCGAGCCCTTCGTGCTTTCGCTCTTCCGCCAGCGCACATAGGGCACCGGATACCGAGTGGGCCGCCCCTTGCGGAGCACGATTACTGCCGGCTGACTGGCCGCGCCGCGAAACGCTCGCAGGGCGGTGACGTCATGCACCTCGACAACCTCCAGCGGCGGCCCGTCCTCGCCCAGGCGAAAACGTCGGAAGCCACTGCCCGCTCCGCGGGTTTGCAGCAGCGAGCGGCTGATGATCATGGCTAGTCGGCCGCCGTCGCGGAGGTAGCGATCGGCGACCGCCGAAATGACCAGCATCGAGAGGTCTTTCTTCGCGCCGCCGTGACGCGCGGCGTTGCTATCGAGCGTGAACAATCCATACCGTCGCCAGAGGGGGAGCGTCGCCCGCTTCAATTCATCGGGCAGATTGTCCCAGGCGATCCAAGGCGGATTGCCCACCACGACATCGAACCGAGCGGCGTCAAGGTGTGCGTCGTTGCGGTGTGTGTCGTTGCAGTGCGCGTCGTTGCGGCCAGCGGTGTCAGGGCCTGCATCGCCGCCGGTGTTTGCATCCGTCGGACAGGACTCCCCCGGCTCGATCGCGTCGCGCCGGAATACCGGAGGGCGGGGAATCGTCGCGGTGCCGCGGGGCAACAGCGGCGCGGCGGCCAACAGCCAGTTCGCCCGCGCCGTGAGCACGGCCAACGGGTTGAGGTCCATGCCCACCACGCCGTCGAGCAGCTCGTCGAGCACGCCCGAACGCTTGTCGCCGGCCTGAGCGCGGCGTCGCGCGATCGCGCGAACCAGGAACGCCCCGGATCCGCAGGTGGGATCGAGCAGGCGGTGCGAACCTTGGCGGAATGAATCCTCCGCCAGGTCGAGCGTTCGATCGACGAGCCACTCCGGCGTGTAGTATTCGCCCTGGGCGTGACGCTCGGCGCGCGGAAAGATGTCTTCATACAGCGGGCGGAAGAGGTCGTGGGCGTCGGCGGAGAGAGCCTCGATCGCGACGGGAACTTCCAGCCCGGCGACCGCCGCCCGGGCGGCCCCATCGAGTTTGCGCGAAGCGTGGGCGTCAAAATCCGCGCCGGGCGTGATCGCCTCGCGCGGAAGCCCGTCGTCGATGGCCCGGACCGCGCCTGGGCCGATCAGCCGCTCGACCACTGCCCGAACCACGCCGGCGAAATACGCCCGCCGCCGGGCAGCATTTTCCGCGCGGGCCGCGGCGGCGCCGCTCCGCCGCCCGCAATGGCGTTGGATCTGTTTGGCCAGTTCCTGCATGGCGGTCGCCGACTTTCTGATTTCCGCCGCCCGCCGCCCACCGCCTATTGTTTCGTGCCTACTGTCGCACTCACCGTGCTACTCATCCTCGGGGAAATGCACTTCGTGGTCCTCGCCGTCGCGGCATTCGATCACCATGTGTTCGGGTGGAACGTGGTCGGCCCCGAGCACCTTGATGCTCATGTCGCCTTCGGTCTCCAGTTGCGCCAGCTCGCGCCGCTTGCTGTTGTTCAGGTATGCGGCCACTTCGTTGGCGACGGTCACCTGCACGTGGTCGATCGTCGTCTGCTGGCTGGCGAGGATCAGCAGGCGGATCACTTCCAGGCTCATGCTCTCGGGTGTTTTCACCACACCCGTGCCATCGCAGCAGGGGCAATCGGCGAAGACGCTTCGTTTGAGGCTCGGGCGGATGCGCTGCCGGGTCATCTCGACCAGGCCGAAGGGACTGGTGCGGAGGATCTTCGTGCGTGCCCGGTCGCGCTTCACGGCGTCGCGCAGCGCGCGTTCCACGCCGCGGCGATGCTTCTCCTTGCGCATGTCGATGAAGTCGTTCACGAGCACGCCGCCGAGGTCGCGGAGTCGGATTTGCCGGGCGATTTCCCTGGCGGCCAGCAGGTTCAACTGATAGGCCGATTCCTCGGCCGAGTCGTCGATCCGGAAGCTGCCGCTGTTGACGTCGATGGCCACGAGGGCCTCGGTCTGGTCGATGACGATCGACCCGCCATCTTTCAGCGGGACCTGCCGCTGGTGGATCTTGGCGATCTCGTCGTCCAGCTTGTACTTGTGGAACAGCGGCTCCTTGCCTTCGTAGAGGTGCAGGCGGCTGACGTGCCGGGGCATCACCAGTTGCAGGAACTCCTTGGCCCGATCGTGGGCTTTGGGCTCATCGATGTGGATCGCGTCGACGTCGCCGGTGAAGATGTCGCGAATGGTGCGGATGATCATGTCGCTTTCTTCGTAGATGTCGACCGGGCCGGGCAACTTCTTCACCCGGCGGACGATCACCTTCCAGAGCCGCAACAGATAGGCCAAGTCGCGCGAGAGTTCCCGCTTGGTGCGGTCGACGCCAGCCGTGCGGACGATGAACCCCAAGCCCTTGGGCGGGTTCAGCTCGGCCATGATCGAGCGCAGCTTGCGGCGGGCGTCTTCGTCGTCGATCTTCCGCGACACGCCCACGCGTCCCAGGGCGGGCATCAGCACGAGATAGCGGCCGGGAATGCTGATGTAGGTGGAGAGCGTGGGCCCCTTCGTGCCGATGCCTTCCTTGATCACCTGCACGAGCACTTCGTCGCCGCGGCTGAGGACGTCCTGGATGGGTGGTTTAACGCGTGGCCGGCCGCCTCGGTTGAGCGGTCGGGGGCGCGGCGGGTTCTCGTCGGCGGCTTCCTCGGCGTCGGCGATCGTGCCGCCGTTGGCCCCTTCGCCGCCATCATCGCCTTTTCCGCCGTTGCCGCCGCGTGGGCGTCCCTTGTTACCACCCCGGCCGCGTTTTTCGCCGCCCAGGTAATGCGGATCGAACCCGCCCTGGCGGAAATACTGCGGCTCCAGATCGCTGACGTGGAGGAAGCCGTTGCGGCCGACGCCGAAATCGACGAACGCGGCCTGGATGCTGGGCTCGATGTTGACCACCACGCCCTTGTAGATATTCCCAACGTAGCTGTCCTGGCTGCTGCGCTCAATGTAGAGTTCCTCGAGCAAGCCGTCCTCAACGATCGCAATCCGGCATTCCTCCGGCTGCGAGACGTTGATGAGCATCTCTTGTTTCATGATGGGGCTTTCGTGTTCGGCAGGTAAGGCCGGCACGCGAGCCGATTCACTTGTGCTTCAGGCGGGCGGTCGTCCCGCCAAGGGCCGATCCGCGGCGGCTCGATCCGCAACGCCAGGCCTCGGGCCGGGGTCGATCTCCACCGCCGTCCGCTGGATGGGCGTTGCCGTCGGCTCGTCCAAACCCAGCGCGGACAGCACGTGTCGCGGCGAGGCTTCGCCACCCTCGGCAACCAGCAGTCGCATCGACAGCTCCCGGCCATCGAGGCGAATCCAGTCGATCCGCGGGCGGATGTCCAGCGGCTTGCGGTTCCGGTCGCGGGAGACTTCGCACGCGTCGGCGCCAAGCAGGCGCTCGACCCGCTCGGCCAGTCCGGGGCACGGGGGCTCGGGTAGTTCCACGCGGTACTGGAAGGCCACGGCCCGGCCGCGGCGGCTACCCTCGGGCAGCACGTCGACGGCGCCCAGCCGCCAGCCGGGTGGGGCATGTTCGGCGAGCCGGCGGCTCAGCCCCTCGGCGGTCGGCACTTCGGCCAGATCGCATTCCAGCACCTCGTCGAGTCCCTCGATCCCCAGCGCCAGCGGCGCGAGGAAGTTCATCCGCGGCTTCGGATGGAAGCCTTCGGTCATCGACAGCGCCACCCGGGCGCGCCGCAACCATCGCTCGAAGCATCGCATCACATCGCGGTGTCCGAGAAAGCGCAGGTCGCCCTGCTTCGTGAATCGTACGCGTACTCGTTGTCGAACCATTTCTTCCGGTTCGTTCGTGTCCGATCGTCGCCGATGACGGCCGGACGCCTGGTTGTAGTTGGTTGTTGGATGTGGGATGTGGGATGTCGAATGTTGCCGTGTTGGCCGGGAGTTGACAGCTCCCGGTGCGGGGCCCTTGGGAACCCGGCGATCAACATCCTTTCATCCGTTGGCCTTCTTTAATTCTTCTTTCAGATATGTCTTGATGTCGCGGGCGTTTTCCATGGTCAAGGCCCGGCGGGCGACCGCTTCGCACTGCTCGACCGTCACCGCCCGACAGACCTTCTTGATTTCCGGGATGGCGCTGGGGGCCACGCTGAAGCGGCGCAGCCCGAGCCCCAGCAGGAGCATGGTGTAGGTCGTGCTGCCGCTCATTTGGCCACAGAGGCTGATCGGGACGCCGCGGGCGTTGGCGGCCTCGATGGCTCGTTGGATCAGTTTGAGCACGGCCGGATCGGACGCGTTGTAGAGTCCCACCACGTCCTTGTTGCTGCGGTCAACGGCCAGGGTGTACTGGATCAGGTCGTTGGTGCCGATGCTGAGAAAGTCGACCTCATCGATGAATTGGTCGATCATCATCACGGCGGCGGGCACCTCGACCATCATGCCGATGGGCAAGTCGCGGTTGAAGGGGATGCCGTTCTCCTCAAGGTCTTCCATCACGTCGGCCAGTACCATTTTAGCCTGCCGCAGCTCCAGCAGCGTGGAGACCAGCGGGAACATGATGCGCAGATCGCCCAACGCGCTTGCCCTCAGGGCGGCGCGGAGTTGGGTGCGAAACATGGGCAGGTTGCGCAGCGCCAGGCGGATACTGCGCAGGCCGAGGAACGGGTTGCGCTCGTCGTCCACCTGGGCCAGTTCCGGGACCTTGTCCGCGCCGAGGTCGAAGGTGCGGATGATGACCGGCCGACCCTGCATCGCGCGGACCACCTGGGAGTAGGCCTCGAAGTGGACTTCCTCGTTCGGCTCGCTTTCGGCGCCCAGGTAAAGGAACTCGGTCCGATAGAGCCCCACGCCGGCGGCGCCGCGGTCGATGCAGTGGTCCACCTCGTAGGGAAACTCGATGTTGCCGTGGATCTCCAGCGCTTCGCCGTCGGATGTTTCCGCCGGAAGGTCGCGCAGCGTTTCCAACTGGGCGGCCAGCGTGCGGATCTCCTCCGCCTCGTGGCGATAGCGGGCCAGCGTTTCCTCGTCGGGCTGGAGGATCACCAAGCCCTGGTCGCCGTCGATGATCACCTGATCGCCACCCGAGACATCGGTCAGGTACGAACCGATGCCCACCACGGCGGGAATTTCGAGGGCCTCGGCCACGATGGCCGTGTGGCTGCCCGGGCCGCCGGTCTCCGTGGCAAAGCCGCGGACGAAACGCCGATCGAGATTGGCCGTTTCGCTGGGCGTGAGGTTGTGGGCCAGTACGAGCACCGGCGACGTGAGCCGCGAGATGCCCTCGCGACGCCGGCCCAACAGATGGCGCAGCAGCCGCTTCTCGATGTCGAAAATGTCGTGGACGCGCTCGGCCAAGTAGGAACTCTCCAGGCGCTGAAACACCTGGGCGTAGCGACGCAGCACGCGGCTGACGGCATACTCGGGAGAATAGTGTCGCTGGCGGATCATCTCCTCCAGCTCGCTCCGCAGGCGGGCATCGCGGAGCATCTGCAGGTGGGCCTCGAAGATGGCGCCGTACTTCTCGCCCAACTCCTGGGAAACGGCTTCCCGGTTGTGTGCGATTTCGTCGGCGGCCGCGTCGACGGCGCCTTCGAGCCGTTCCAGCTCGCCCTCCACGGCGTCGCGCGTGACGAACCGACGGGGGATCCGAAATCCCTCGTTGTCCATCACGAGCGCTTCACCGATGGCCACGCCGGGCGAAACGGCGATACCCTGTAGCTTCTGCATCGATCCGGGCGGCGCGAGGCCGCCGTTTTGGTTCGTTAAGCGGGCGCGAGGCAACTACGCGTCTTCGTCGTGGAAATTGCCCACGAAAAGACACTGCAACTGGTCGAGAACTGTCTCGGCATCGTCGCCCACGGCTTCCAGCCGCAGCTCGTCGCCGGGGCCGGCCCCCAGCGAGAGAATCTGCAGCACCTCGGTACCGTCCACCCGCATTGTTCCTTTCAGCAACTGCACGCGCGACTGATGGCGACGCACCAACTCCGCGATCAGGGTCGCTGCACGCGCATGCACCCCCTGCGGATTCGTCACCTGAACAACGCGAGTTGCCGGAGTCTGATTCATCTGTTGTGTTCTGTTGAAAACCGATCGCCATTTGGCGCCGGGCCATGGTCGGCCGCCGGTCGGGCTCGCCGGTTCAGCCCCAACGGCGCCGGGCGGGCCTCATTTCCTTCTGTCCTCGTAACACGTCAGTCGTTTGAAGCACGTCATTCCCACGCACGCGGGAATGACGGGAATCCGCGGATTTCTCCGTCCGGAGGGGGCAGCGCCCCAGGGCCGCGTCACGCTCTCGGTTGACCGCGTGGCGACTCCGGAGCATGGGCTCGCGGGACCGGCCGCCCCCGGGAATCCAGTCGCCGGCCTCAGGAGCCGAACTGGTTGTTGTCGGCCTCGTCGAGCAACTGCTGGATGTCCTCGGCCGACTTGGCTTGCTTCAGGAAGCGGCAAAACGTGTCGTCGCGCAACTGGCGCGAAATGTTTTCCAGGGCCCGAAGGTGATCGCCAGGCCGGTCGGGAGGCGAGATCAGCAGGAAGAACAACTGAACCGCCTCGCCGTCGAGGCTGGCGAAGTCGACCCCTTCGTCGCTGACCGCGACCGTGCCGATCAGTCGATCGACGCTTGGATGCTTCGTGTGCGGCACGGCCACGCCGCGCCCAATGCCCGTGCTGCCCAGCTCTTCGCGCTTGAGGATCGCCTTGACGATCCCTTCTTGCTCGTCCGCCTCGATTTGCTTCGCCTCGAGCAGGGCCTGCACCATCTCGCGAATGGTGCTCTCCTTGTCCGACGCGTCGAGATTGGCGCGAATCGCCTCACGGCAGATAAAATCGGCGAATTTCATTCACTACCTCTCCCTTGGCCAACCAGTCGGTCAACCACTAAAGGGCCCAAGAAAAAACCACCCGCGAAGAACGGACGCCAAGGATCGCAAGACACGCTAGCGCGGCCGCGTCGTCGCGTGGGGCTTCCTTAAGCTGAAAAACCACCGCGGCCCGATGCTCGATCGAACCAGCGGCCGTGGATGATTGATAAAAACAAACGACACACGATGACTCTTCGTCTGCCCGCCGGCGGGGCAACACGGTCGCCAACCGGCGGCCAATTCGCCGAGGCCCTTGCGCGCTCGGCCGTTGTCTACTCTTGCGGCTCTTCCAGCGTCTCGGGCGGCTGCTTGTGGGCGGCCGGGCGGTGCCGGTCGCGGACACGATCCTTATGCCGGCGCAACTGCTGTTCCATCTTGTCGATCACGTCGTCGACAACCGCCATCACCCCCCCGGCCTTTGCCGTGGCCACCAGGTCGTGCTTCTGCTTGGCCGAAAGCCGCAGGTCGGCCTCGGGGGCATCGCGATGTTCCAGGTCGAGCGCCAAAGCGATCGAATGGACCCGGTCGTAAAGGCGGGGAAGTTTGTCGAGCTTACTCTCGATCTTCGAGCGAACCTCGTCGCTGATCTGCCCGTGTCGGACTGAAATCTGGATTTCCACCGAGTCGGCTCCTTGTTAGCTCCTGACGGGGGACACTCGGGGCAACCACCCTCCGTTGGCGGTCAAACCCGTCATTGTAGCGATCCGTGGCGGATCGGACAAACGCAACCGGAACGGCTCCGGCCCGGGTGCCCCCGCGTAGGGGGGGCGCGGTGCCGCCGCGTTGCGCGATCCACTCTCCCCAGTTTAGCTCGCGACGACCGCTGCGCAAGGGGGGAGCGGGGCCGGGGGCCGGAAAAACACGTCTGCCCGCCCACAAACGGCCCGCCAGGCCGCAACGGGAGCGAGTCGGCCCCTCGGCGAGCCCGCATCGCCGGACGCGTCAGCGGGGGCGAGTGGCCGCCCAGCCGCCCTCCGGCTCAGCTCCCCTGCTGCTCACGCGCCTTGCGGACGATCTCGCCCGACTCCAGCCGTTCGCGCCACCGGCGGAGCGACTGCTCCCGACGCGACTGGTTGTGCTCTGGCCGATAGAAGAGCCCCAACCCGGTGATCTCGCGCAGGTTCCAGAACGCCAGCAGCCGGACTGCCAGCCGCTCGTGGTCGAGCAGCTCCACGAGCCTGGCGGCGGCCCCTTGCTCAAGTTGGTCGGGCGTATAGCCCCAGAGCATCCGGTAGAGGATTGGCCCGTCGTCGCCATACTGCCTCAGCAGGGCCTCGCGGACCGATTGGGCCAGCTTGGGGTCGCGGTCGATGGCCCGCGCAAGCTGTTCGATGTAGTCGTTCCAGACAGGCTTCGATTCCTCGTCATCCAGCACGGTGACCATCGAGCCGAACTCGCCGAGGTACCCAAGGCTCCGCAAGGCCAGCCAACGGACCTCGCGCTGGCGATGGGCGTCGGCCAGTTCGCGCAAGGCCAACCCCGCCGGCCGATCCGGCTGCACCGTCTCCAGCAGCACCGGGGCGGCGCGCTGATCGAGCCAATCTCCGGTACCTTCGGTTCGCCATTCAGGCAATTCCACGTTGGCCAACGGGGTGAGCTGCTCGGACTGCTGGCGGATCACCACGCGGCTCGGGGCACTCATCTCCAAAGCCGGCTGGCCCTCGCCCTCCTCCCGCCAGACGATCTTGCCACGCGAGCACCATAATTCGAGCACCAGCGGGGCAGGCTCGGCGGCCGGATCGACGCCTGGGCGCTGCACTCGATGGACCCATGCCGCCGCCCCGGCCTCGGCATTCTCGAAGATCAGCGTGCCGATGCGTTCTCCCACTTTCAGCCGGCAAGCCGCGCCGGCCTTGCCAACCGTGTGCAGCGTCAGCTTGCCGAAGGCGATATCCAGCGTCGGCGGGCCATCCTCCACCGAAGAACGGAGTGTGAGCTGGCTCCCGCCGACCAACTGCACCGAAACGCCGCTGGTTAGCGCCAACACGGGACGGAAGGTGGGCAGGGCGAGCATCGGCTGCGCCGGGGGCAACACGTTCTGCATCGCCACGCGTCGCCAACCTTGATTGTTCGGCAACTGCTCGATCAGCAACTGCCGCTCGGAAATGAATCGACCGAGTGACTCCGGCTCGGCGTCCGGCGACCCGCTCCCGTCATCCTCGGGCACGACGTCGACATCCACCTGCTCACCCGTGTCGCCTTCGGACGGCTGATCGGCTCCCGTGGGCGAGGCTCCCGCTTCAGCCCCGGGTTCGCTGCCCCCCTGGCCGGTCGTGGGCTCGACTGGTCCCCCCGGGAAATTCCCCGGTGGCAGGATGGGCTCTCCCGGTTCGCGAATCGATGCCCCGGTACCCGGCTCGTCCGCTGGAGACCCATTCGGCTGCTGGCCGTTCGGCCCAGCGGGTGTTGTTCCCGGCACCTGTTCCGGCGTGAGACCATCGGGGCCGCTGCCCTGACCGCCCGGCGGTTGGTCATCGCCTGGCTGATCCGTGGCGTCAGGCTGATCCGAAACGCCGGGGGCAAGGTCGTCGGTTGGACGCGAGGGCCCGGCCGAGGGGTCGACGGGTGACGTGTCGGCAGGTGTTATGTCGGCGGGCGACGCACCGGCCGGCGCGTCCACACCATTGGCCGCCCCAAACGCCCCAACCGCCCCATTCACCCCATCTGGCCCAGCCTCGCCAGAGGCCGAGCCACCGGCCGAGGGCAGCTCGCTCGGCAGTTCGTCGGGCAATTCTCCCTCGGCGTCGTTCGACGAAGCATCGTCCGGTCCGCGATCGGCGGCTCCGCCGGGACCACGGGCGGAGTCGTCCGCCGACACATCGGGCAGGGTGGCCGGCAAATCGTCTCGCCCTGCCGCGCCAGCCGCCGGTTGCTCGTCGGGCCGCTCGCCAGTCAGCCGGGCGAGCAGCGGCTGCAACCGGCCGGTGGCCGCCAGGATCAAGGCGAAGATGACCACCGCCGCCACCACGACGCCGGCCACCGGCAGCACGGACCACGTTCGCTTGGGCTCACGCAGATACTCCGGCACGGTCGGTCGCTCGCGCCGCGCCCGAGCGCTCTCGGCCAATTCCTCGGCCGCCACGTCGGGCAAGCCGTACATTCGGTCGCGGGTAGCGGGATCGATTTCGACCGGCTGCCCCAGAACCAGCGTGAGAATCTGGTGACAGGCCCCCACTTCCGCCAGGTTCGTATCCGATTCGAGGCACATCTTCTCGAACTCGGCCACGTCTTCGTCCAGCATGGTGTTGTCGAGATACTCGGCCACGGAGTTCGGATCGCCGGAGAGCCCCGGGCCGGAGACGGTCGGTGCCCGCAGCCGCGTCTGACGCATGACGTCTTGAAGCCGTTGGAGGAGCTTGGTGGCGAATTCGCTGTCGGCGATCTTCTGGCGAATATCGGCGTCGTCCTCCGGTTCGAGCAGCCCGTCCATGTGGGCCAGCATGGTTCGCAACGTGAGACGCATGGTCGAGACTCCTGATTGAGGGTTGTCAACAAGCCGGCCCCGGCGCGTGGCCCGCGGACGCCGAGGCACACGGCCTCACTCAGCGTGGCCCGCGGATGGTCCGCTGGAATGCCACCGACGGCGAAGGCAGACCGATGCCGAAGCCAGTTGGATCGGTCTATTGGTATGAGTGGGGCGTCGGACGAGAATTCGTGCAAGAATTTGGCCAGAATGTCGCAAGTGCTTATTGAATAAGCCTTTGCGGTGCAGAAATGGGGCGTCGAATGGCGGCCGCCACTAAGCCCCTGATTGCCGGGGCCGATCGTCGCCCAGCAGCAAGCCGGTCGCCCCCAGGGCGATCATCAGCATGCCCAGCAGCAGCAACGGGTGAGGCGGGTTGTCGGTGGGTCGGGGGCGGATTGGCCAGCGGTCGGCCCGTTGCCAGCCGGCGGCGGTGCGTCGCCAGGGATCGGTCGATGCCGAGCCCGATCGGGGCGACGTCGCGACGGCCGTACCCGCCGGGGTGGCGATCGATGCACTCTTGGGCGGACCAGCGGGAGCGGCCACATCGCCCAGCGGGGGGCCGATGCGTACGCCGAGCATGTGGCAGGTGGCCCAGCCGAGCAGGAGGACGCCCATCAGGATGAAAAGAAGCCGACGCATCGCGCCCCTCTGAGAAATCGCGCCTCGGGAGAAGGAGAGAGCGGACAACCCGCCAACGCCATCCAGTGAATGCACCCCGCATGCCAAGCGTCGACGAGCGGTGGCGTGGCCGACGGCAACTCCTTTGGTTGCGGTGCTTTAGGTCAAGTCGAGCAAGTCCCTGGCGGTGTGCCCCCGTTGCCAGAGATCAACACGACCGACCGGCCGTTTGTGGCGATGCGGAAACACGTTGCCCGGCGGGGCCCCCCGGAACCTGACCGGCAGAGAACGAAGGTGACCCGGCGAGGATCCTTCGGTTTGCCACAAGCGGGCTTCTGACCTATGGTTTTGATGGCATCTCGATTCGCCACGGGCGGAATGGCGGACCGGGCCCGACCGGTCCAAAACTCCGCCGAAACCTCGACATTCGTCCAGCACAGCGGCAGTCGACACTTAAGGGGCAGACTCCACGATGACGCAGCCGACCCACATGGACGCGATGAAGCTGGATCTCGATCAAGTGCTCGCCAGCGCGCAGTTGCCGGCCATGCCACAAAGCGCGATTCGGCTCCTGGAACTCTCGCAGGACCCGGAGAATGGCCCGAGCGAATTTGCCGTCCCGATCCAAACCGATCCGGGCCTCACGAGCCAAGTGCTGCGGTTCGTCAACTCGTCGTACTTCGGCTTCTCCCGCGAGATTTCCAGCATCACGCTGGCGATCAATCTGGTGGGCATCCGCACGATCAAGAACTTCGCCCTTTGGAGCGCGGTCTTCAGTCTGATGCCCAACCCGAAGTGCGGACCGTTCGACCTGAAACGCCTTTGGCAGGATTCGCTACGGCGGGCGATCTTCACCCGCGAGGTGTGCAAGGTCTTGGGCGTGGAGGAGCCGGACGAGCAGTTTGCCGCGGCATTGCTTCAAGACATGGCCGTTCCGCTGCTGGCCAAGGCGGCGCCGGCGGCTTACACCCGGTTGCTCGAAGCGCGTGACGACGGTCGTCGGCGACTCTCCTATTTGGAGCAGGAGGCCTTCGGCTGGACGCACGCCCATGCCGCTGGTCTGATGGCCCGGCAGTGGAATCTGCCCGAGGCGTTCGTGGCGATGATCGAAAGCCACCTGGATTTGGATCGGTGGGCGGCGGACCCGGGCGAGCACGTGGGCAACTTTGCCGTGGCCCTCTCGGCGTTGCTTCCGAGCACGTCGGACTCGTTCTGGCACGAGGCCCTGGAGTTGGACAAGCGTTACGATCTGATTTTGCCCTACGGTGCCCCGCAGTTGCCGAAGATGCTCCGTGTGGTCGACACGGAATACGAGCGGCTCGCGCCGATGCTGAAGCTGGCCCAGCCTAAAAAGTCGCTGACGGCGTGTTGCCGCGAAGCGGCCGAGGCGCTGGAGCAGCCAGCGGCGTCCTAGTGCTTTGTTATGGCTAAGAACTAGGCTGCCACGGGCATCTCGCCAGTACGGGCCGGCGTCTCACGCTCGTGTGCCACTGGCATCTCGCCAGTGGCTGTCATGGTCTCACGCAAAGACGCCAAGCCGCAGCGTGCCGCAGCCACAATCGGGATCGAGCCGTTTGTCTTTTGCAGACCTCTTGTTGCTGGCGTAACACGGACACACTTCTCCGCTAAAGTTCGCCGACGATGGCAAGCCGGATTGCGGAGAAGTGTCCGTGCTACCCCGCGGTCACCCCCAGCGTATCCAGACCTGCCGATGGCAAGCCCTCACCCCCGGCTCCCAGAGGAGCCGGCCCGCGGGTCGCCGGCTTTTTTGCATTGCCGCTTCGAGGGGTCGCCCTTAGAATGGAACGGAGCGGGGAGGGCTGGGTGGATGCGGTTTTCCGCATGACGGACGCGTCCGACGAGGATTTCCCCCGCTATACTTGAATTGGGGCAGTTGTGGGGTATCGGAACGAGCTTGTCGGCCGCACCCGTGGTCGGCAAAGGGGCTGGCGGCCGGATTCGGCGGTGCGATTTTCGGGCCTGCGATGCACGAGTGGCCCGGGCGTTTCGGCGCTGTCGGCGGTCCGGTTCCGGTTGACGCCCCCATGATGCTGCCCCAACGGCACACCCTGTTGTGGCCGTCGTTTTGAACGATCCGGGAGTCGTCGCCATGAGCAATCAGGCACGCGTGCGACGCATGAAGATCCAGCGCGAAGCCGAGGGCTACCTCGAGCTGGGGCTCCCGCAGCGCGCCATCGACACCCTCGGACGTCTCGGCGATCCGTCCAATTTCTGCGCCCATTCGCTTTATCTTTGGGGCGAGGCACTGCGGGCCATGGATCGATACGAGGAAGCCCTCGGCCCGCTAGGCCAGGCGGCCGACATCGACCCGGAGAACATTCACGTCTGGCTCGCGCTGGGTTGGTGTCAGAAGCGGGTCGGCCGGATCGATCTCGCCATCGAGGCCCTGGAAGAGGCCCTCGTGGCCGATCCCAGCGAAGCCCTGCTGCACTACAACCTGGCCTGCTACTGGAGTCTGGCCGGCAACAAGGAACGAGCCCTGGGCTACCTCGGCCAAGCGCTTTCGATTGATGCCAACTATCGTGAGCTGATCGACGACGAGGCCGACTTCGATCCGCTCCGGGCCGACCCCGACTTCCGCGCCGTGGTGGAAGGCCAGCCGGTGGGCGAGTAGCACGACGCTCGCGCACCAAGACCCCCGTGGCGGCCCAGAAGTGGGCCCACGCCGGCCGCTTTCCGCTGCGGGCGGAGCGGGGCGTCACACGGTGCGGGCGGGGCGTCCCACAGTGATCGCCATGGGCGGGGAACACCATGGGCTCGGCGCGAGCCTCGCCGCTGCCCAGGGCATTCTAAAGCAGGCTCTCCAATAGCAATCGGAGCTTGCGCATCTCGGCCATGTGGTCGACGTCTTCCATGGGCGTGACGTCGACGCAGAGTGCCCGATCGTAACCAACGCGGGTCAACTGGTTGATCAGCCGGCCGTATTCCACTTCTCCCTGGCCGATGCGTACCTGCAGTTGGTCTTTCGAGGTGTCGCGCAGGCGGACGTGGTAGACCTTGTCCAAAAGCGGGTCGAACGAGGCGCCCGCCGCCGGCCCACAGATGTAGTGGCTGGGATCGAGCGTGACGCCCAGTCCCTCGGCGTTCTGGCACATCACGCGTACCGTGTCGGGGTCTTGCGACATGCGGTTGCCCTCGGTGAGCAGGCCCACGCGCACCCCCTCGGCCGAGGCCAGCTTGACCAGGTGGGCCAGCCGCTCGATCTCGGCGTTGAACGGTGTGCCCAACTCCGACGAGCGAACCGTGACGGTCACCACCTTCAGCGCCTTGGCCAGCTTGCAGCAGGCGGCAAACTGCCGGTAGTAGAGGTCCTCGTCCTCGGTGGCGGGCTCCACGCTCAGCGCGCAGATGGTCACGCGGTGCGTCTCCCGGCAGCGGGCGAAGGCGGCGTCCAGATCGGCCATTACGGCGGACGGCTTCAGGTGGCCACCCTCCTCGTGGACCATCAATTCCGTGGTGGAATACTCGAGATCCACCAGACGCTGCATGGCGGCCTCGAGCGACAACTCCGGGAAACAACGACTGCTGGCGGCAACAAACACGTCGACGGACTCCTTTCCATGGGATGCGGATAACGGAGATAATGTACCGCGTCGACCCGCCCTGGGGCAACACCAGGAGAAATGCAAAGTCGGTTGCAACTGGTGTTGAGCCGCCACACGTCATTCCCGCGCCGGGCCGTCATTCCCGCGCACGCGGGAATCCAGGGAGTTGAGGCGGGTCACTGGATTCCCGATGTCTCGGGAATGACGGAAGAAATCGACTTTGCAATCCTCCTGGGGCAACACCGCCCTCGCCCGATCCTTCCAGGAGCGCCCGCCGGTGAGGCAAATCGGGCCCGCCCCTGATGTCCAAAGTCCGAGGATTGCTCCCCTCGCCTTTGGGAGATCGGGCGGGCGCCGCGGTTCTGCTGGCCCGAAGCGCGGGCCGTGGTCGCCAGGCGTGGTATCGCGTAAAATGTGCCAATACTCCGCCAGCCGCCCCGACACGACCCGACACGATCCGACACGATCCGACACGATCCGACCCTGCAGGGCCGTGGCCGAGCCCTGGCACGGTTTCCCAAGCTCTCCCGTTTCCCTCTTTCATCATCGCCCCACAGGAGCGAGACCCATGTCCACACAACCGCCCGAAGGAAGTTCACCCGGTTCCCAGCCCAATCCGCAGCAGCCGGTCACTCCCCAGGCCGTGCCAGATTACCGGGGCTATCCGCCGCCCGGGCCGGCGCCGCGTCGCCGGCCGCGCTGGGGATTGTGGATCCTTCTCCTGCTGTTCTTGTCCGGAGTTGTGGTGCTCTTTGGTGGATTGGCGGTGGGGGTGGCGTCGCTGGCCGCGTTGGCCTCGATTGAGCCCCCCAAAAACCTCCGGGAGGAGCACGTTTCGCACAACGAAGACGCCTTCGACAAGATCGCCATCCTCCAGGTCGAGGGGCTGATCAGCGAATACGACGGTTTCGTGAAGAAGCAGATCGACCAGATCCGCGACGACAACGACGTGAAGGCCGTCGTGCTGCGGATCAATTCGCCCGGGGGGACGGTGGCCGCCAGCGACTACCTCTACCATCACATGAAGGAAATGGCCCGCCAGCGCGAGCTGCCCGTGGTGGTGAGCATGGGCGCCATCGCGGCCAGCGGCGGCTACTACACGGCCATGGCCGTGGGCGACACGCCCCAGTCGATCTTCGCCGAGCCGGCCACTTGGACCGGTTCGATCGGCGTGATCATCCCCCACTACAACCTGCACGAAATGCTCGACCGCTGGGGTATCGAGAACGACTCCATCGCCAGCGGACCGCTCAAAGACATGGGCAACCTCTCCAAGCCCATGACCGAAGAGGAACGCGAGGTGTTCCGCGGATTGGTGGACGCCTCCTTCGAACGCTTCAAGGAGGTCATTCGCGAGGGGCGGCCCAAGCTCCGCGCCAACCCGGAAAAACTCGACGCCGTGGCCACCGGTCAGGTCTTCACCGCCGGGCAAGCCGTCGACAACGGACTGGTCGACCAACTGGGGTTCCGCGAAGACGCCGTCGAGCGGGCGATCGAACTGGCTGGCCTGAATCCGGCCCGGGTGAACGTGATCCGCTACAAGCAACAGCCCACGCTCGCCAGCCTGTTGATGGAGGCCCAAGCGAGCCCGCCCCGGCTCGATCCCAGCCGCCTGCTCGATCTGGCCAGCCCGCAAGCGTTTTACCTGTACACGTGGACCCCGGGTCTGCTGGACCCGCGCTGAGGCTCGACGCGCACTGAGGCTCGACGCGCGTCAAGGCCGACCGCCGCGGATGGTGGCCGCCTTGCATCGCGAAGGCAACGGATGGTGACCGCCGCGGATGGTGACCGCGTCACGCGCGGGCCAGATTCTCGCGCACCCCGGCCAGCATCGCGTCCACTTGCTCGGTGGTCTCGAAGCCGACGATCATCGCGTCGACCACGCCCAACTCCATGACGTACCGCAACGTTTCCTGGCGTTGCTCGGCGTCGAGCGTGCCCTCGCCGCAGAGCTTCATGCCGATGACCCCCTTGCCCGCCGCATGCATTTTCCGCAGCACGGGCACGACTTTTTCCATCGGCCCGTCGGTCTTGCGGCCGAAGGGATTGACGCGTGCGTTCACGGCGTCGACCCAGGGTTCGTCGGCGGCCGCGGCGAGCGCTTCCAAGGTGTGGCAGGAGACACCGTGCGCGCGGATCAACCCCTGCTGCTTCAGTTCCTCGAGGATGTCCATTTGGCGACGCAGGTTTTGCGGCCAGCGAGGATCCGTCACGCAATGCAGATGGACCAGGTCGATGTAGTCGGTCTTCAGCTCGCGGAGGAACCGCTTCACGCACACATCGGCGTCTGGCCGCTCCTCCTCGGGCAATCCGCGTGGACGCCACCAGATCTTGCTCACCACCGAGTAGCTCTCGCGCGGCTTGCCGGCCATGGCGCGGGCAATGTCGTCGTGGGTGCCGTAGAGGTCGGCCGCGTCGAACAGGCGGACGCCCTGGTCGTAGCAGTGGTTCAGCAGTCGGTCGAAGGCCTTCGCTCCCATGCGGGTTTGATTCGACTCGCGATTCCAACCACGCATGCCGGTGCCGATGCCGACACGCGAGACTTTCAAGTGCCGCCCGAGCGGCACGATGGCCGTTGGGTTGTCGTCCTCGACCGAAGGCGGCGCACCTTCGGCCAACGAACCGCCGGCCAGGACCCCGGCCGTTGTGGTGACCGACTTGCCAATGAATCGACGACGTGGGATTCTCATAATGACCTCGGTGAGCGCTAAAGGATGGTAGGCGTGTAGAACGGGTTGGGTTCGGGTAGGAACGGGGGAGGTGGTTGGGTGGTAACGACCAAGGTAACCGGGCGGCGGACCATCAGAAAGACGCCCGCATCACCGAAAACCATTCCAACAGTTTAACGCCTGAATCGCCGAAAATGTAGCCGCTCCGGTTCACCGCTTTGTTCTGCTGCCCTTTGTTTTAGCCGTCCGACTTCCCACGGTTGCAGTCTCGACAGACGGTATGCAAATTCTCTTCGACTGTCCTTCCCCACCTGCTGACTGGAAGCTTATGATCGACTTCGAGCTTCACGTAATTGTCATCCGTTGCACTTTTCCCGCAAAGACGGCATCGAAAACCATCTCGCTTCAAAATCAGGTAGCGAAGTCCGGCCGTTAGTTTTCCCCGCTCACGCGCCATCCACTCGTCAGATGGACGGCTGTCACTTTCAGCTGCATCGGAATCGCGCCCTGTCTCTTCGTATGCTTTGATTACATCACGAGCGTATGCGAGCGTCTGCTTGATTCCGATGACCACGTTCGGATCTCTCGTATTGCTGTCGGCCGCAAATCTAGGGCTATCTCGATCTTGATACTTGCGATATTCCCGCACCCACGTTTTGCCAAGAACAGTGTTGCCATCGGCATCACGTCCTTTCTGATTTGGGTCGCTGAAACGACGCCAATGACCGTGGACGAGAAAACTGTAATTCGGCGCAGTCCACTGACGCGTGGATGAAACGTGCTTAGGGGAATCTGGGCGAATAATCCTGATGCTACTGATGATTTTGTAGACCGGCTTGGTGACCGTCGTATGTTTCTTTTTCGCCCGCCCAGTCCTTTTCCGACGTCTTTTTGTCCCAACGCGCTTCTTTTCGGTTGCGACGAGGTCGTACATGAAGTCAACGTAACTGGGCAGATGCAGGCCAAGTCGCGCGACTTCAAAGAAAACGCCATATTCAGTTCGGCTCTCGTCCTGTTGCTCTCGCAGCTTAACGAGGGACTCTGGCGAAAAAACCTGCTGTTCGGGATCGGATTCAAGCTCATCGAGCATGTGTGAAGTGAATTCGCCAGAATTGACGAAGCGCCATTCGGGATCTTCGTCTTCAGCGGGCCACCACATAGCACGTTCCCATTCGCCCAGAGGTCCGGCTCGCTCGTCATTCCCGTTGTAGCTTTCGGGGGCAAATATCAATGTTGCCCCGCATTCGGCGACCTGCCCCGCTCCGACGTCCATTGTCTTCCCAAATGCGTACTTTCCGTCGGGCCCCGGCGAAGAGCCGGCAAGCGTAAGCGCGGCGAAGCGCATTATGACCGTCACAAACACGTGATCGCGCGCGATTAGTGCATCTGTGACCGACAAACCGAACGTGCTCTTGCCAGTATTCCAGGTGGCATGCACTTCTCGTTCGGTGCTGGGCGGATGAATTGACTCGTAGAAAACCGCCGTCTGATCGGCGAAATGTGTCAGGTGCGGTTTGGGCGGCAACTCGGAAGTGGCATAGTCTAGGAAATCTTGAAAGTCGACCTTGAAGTACTCTCGATGTCCTTGCAGAACACGGCGTTCGGAACCACCAGGTACTAAGGAACCAATTGCAGATTCCAGAATCGGCTTGTACGCCCTTCCCGATGGATGAACTCCAGGCGCCGATTTCACTTTGGGATAAAGCGTATCGAATAACTCGTCAATTCGGCTTTCAAAAGCAAAGATATTGTAGCGGTCTGCCATTGATCTATCGCGGGCTTGAGCGGACTTGACGTTGGCTTTCAAAGCCGACATTTCCGGCGGCTGTCATTGTGGCTCGTCAGCGGTGGCAGCATAACGCCACCGATGACCGAGCGGTGGCAAGTTAATTTTTCCATCAGGAAGCGGCCGATCCACCGCTTCGGTCCATCGGATTGTTCGTCCCGGTTTTCGGATTCGACTTTGCGGTTGGAATCCAAGTGTGAGATTCATGTAGGTGCGATCGATATTCACGATCGATGGTACATATGAATCCGTCACAATGCCAATCGAACGTTACGCCCCGATGCCGTTTAGAGGTTTGAGGTATCCGGTTCAATTGTACCGTCAATACCGCCTGGAGTACCTCGGTCTGTTCGATTTCGTGAGCAGTCAATCGGTGTTTAAACCACGCTGAAATCTCGCCTGCGATGTATGTATTAATCAGGCCAAGTGATTCGTGTCTACATTCCCCCCGCAAAACGTCGATGGTCAGCTCGCCCTCAGGTATGGTCGCGAAGATCTCCAAGTCTTGAGCCATCCGCCATCCGACGAACATCTGGCAGATCGTGTGAGCGTGATCCTTGAGTATCTTGTGTCCCATTGAGACGATCAACATTTCTTGAGGGACGAACTTGGTTTTAGAATGGTCAACGTATCACGCTGTCGACTGCAAGGTTGTCAGCCTAACGCGCAGTAGGCTGATCCTCGTAAGTCGTAGTCTATCCTATGGTTGCTTCTTTGTCCCGCTTGTCACGGCATGATAGGCCGCCCCCGCCTAGCGCTCTTCGGGCTGGTGAACCAGCCCGTCCGCCGGGATGCGGACGCCGCGGCCGCCTCGGTTCAGAACATGCGTGTAGATCATCGTGGTCCGAACGTCCTCGTGGCCCGGCAACTCCCGTGCGGATGCGAACATCATGGCAACCCAAACCATTTTCCCGATTTGTGGGCGACGCTGCAAGCAGGATGCGAAGAAGACAGTAAGCCTACGTAGTGTAACGAGTTACAGCCCTTCGGGTTGTCGCCGCCCGAGGAACCTCCCGGTTCGCTCCACGAATCCAAGACCTGGACCCGAAAACAACGGAGAGGGCGGTCCAGCGCGGATTGCAAGGTCGATTCCTTCCGCCATGCCCGAGAAGCTTCTGCCCGCCAAAGCGGGGAGCGGGAATCCAGTGATCCGTCTTCTTCCGTCATTCCCGAAAAATCGGGAATCCAGTATTCCGTCCCAATTCCCTGGATTCCCGCGTGCGCGGGAATGACGCGCTTCATGCGGCGAGAGAAGGGATTCCGGTGGGACTCACTTCGCTCGGCCCATAAATCACTGGATTCCCGCGTGCGCGGGAATGACGTGGTCCATTGGCGCTCGTTGCAGCCAGGAGATTGTCTGGATTCCCGCGTGCGCGGGAATGACGTGCTTCATGCGGCGGGAGCACCGCACTCGGCGGGAGCCTCGCCCGACCGGAGTGGCTACGGGAAGCGCAGTCCCAGCACGTACTTCTCCCACTCCTGTTGAAACGCGTCCATGTCGTCCCGGCCGATCACGCGCTGGAGGGTCTCGTAACCGGTCGGGTCGTCGGCCACGTCGGCGTGGAACGCGCGATAGAACTTTCGCAGTAGCCCATGCTCCTGGAGCCAGTAGCAGAGATATCGGGCTTGGGCGTAGTTCGTGCCCGCGTCCATTTCGTAGAACTGGTGGGTGGTGGTCGAGCACAGCTTGCGGAACGACGGCAGCTCGCCGTCGCGGATCGAGCGTTGCAGTCCGGCGAGTCGCCAGTTGGTCAGCCCGACGATCCGCCCCTCGCGCGACGCGCTCTGTTCGTAGAGCGAGCCGAGCCCCTCGTTGAACCACGCCGGGCAATCGGGGAAGTTGGCCGCGACGAACGGATGGACAATCTCGTGGACCAGCGTGCCGCCGCCGGTGGCGATGTTCATCACCATGGCCCGGTCCGTTGACGAATAGTAGCCAAACGGCGTGTTGGGCTTCTCGCCGAAGAACTGCTTGGCGTATTTCTCGTAACTCTCGCGGGTGCCGAACAGCCAGATATCGATGATCTCCGGCGGGTCCTTCTCGAAGTAGGCCGCCTTCAGCCGCTCGACGGCCCATTTGACCGTCCCGCGCGCGCGGCGTCGGACCGTTTCGGCCGACTCATCGCCAATGACCACGAACGGCCGCTGCACGACGATGGTGAAATCCTCCGGGACGCGCTGCTTGAGCCGCTCCACGTGGCGGATATAGTCCATCGCCGTCGGCCCCGCGGAAGTCGCCTCGCGGGCGACAGCGGCAGCCTCCGGCTTCTCGGTCGGAGTGGTCGGTGCGGTGGGCGCGGCGACCGGCAAGGCGTCGGAAGCCGCTGGCCGGGACGCAGGTTTCGTGGGCGTGGCCGGCGCGGAAGCAGCCTGGCGGGTCTTCTCCGTCGCCGCGTCGCCGAGGTCGGCCCCAATCAGGGCCACGGCCAGGGCGGCGATCAGAGCGACCAGGATCCCCCCCGCCAGTGGGCGAGTCCCAACGATCGGCCGTCTGGTCGTGATTTTCATTAACGGATTTCCTCCCAAGTTACAGACTATCCCCTTCTGAGACACAAGTCGAGCAAGAAAAGTTCTTCGCCCGGGGAATCCGCCGATCGCCGTCGAGCGCCGTGGTCGGTTGGTGGCCGGCTCGCCGCCTCGAACCAGGGCGTGGCCAGCCAAATGGAATGCTGGTAGACTGGGGTCGGCTAAGCTGCGGTCGGCGGTGGCGGTTAACCAGTTTCGGACGATCGGGAGCAGTCGGGTCGGATGCAGAACCAACGCGTGATGATCGTCGAGGACGAGGCCGAGATCAGGGAACTGATCGCCTACAATCTTCGCAAGGAAGGCTACGAGATCGACGAGGCCGACTCCGGGGAAACGGCGCTTGCCATCCTCCGTCGGCGTGCGCCCGACTTGGTGCTGCTCGACCTGATGTTGCCCGACGTCAACGGCCTGGAAGTCTGCCGCCGGCTCAAACGCCATCCGAACTTGGCCGATACACCGATCATCATGGTGACGGCCAAGGGCGAGGAGGCCGATATCGTGGCCGGGCTGGAACTGGGGGCCGACGACTACATCACCAAACCGTTCAGCCCCCGCGTCCTCCTGGCCCGGGTGGCGGCCGTCCTCCGTCGTCCGCGCGAATCGGAAGCCGAATCCAGCGAGGTGATCCGCATCCATGGCCTGGAAATCCATCCCGGCCGATACGAGGTGCTCCGCGACGGCGGCTCCACCGAGCTGACCGTGACCGAGTTCAAGGTATTGCACGCGCTGGCCCGACAGCCGGGCTGGGTGCTCACCCGTTACCAAATTGCCGACATGGTGCACGGCGGCGGCTACGTGGTGAACGATCGTTCCATTGACGTGCAGATTGCCGGGTTGCGTAAGAAGCTGGGTCCGGCGGGCAAATACATTCAGACCGTACGCGGCGTGGGCTATCGGTTCCAGGACGAGTAGATGTCGTTCCCGAACGAGGTTCCTCGCGCTCGGCCAAAGACCCGCCGACGCGATCAACAGAACGACGGAGCGATGGAGACCCATGGCTAGCAAGCGGTTCTTCTGGCACTTGTACCCGTCGTATCTGCTGGTGATCGCGCTCTCGCTAGCCACGCTGGTGGTCTACATTTGGCAGATGCTGCCGGGCTACTGGATCGACCACGCCGAGCAGTCCATGCGGGAAACGGGCCACCTGCTGGCCGAGTCGGTCCGCGCCCCCCTGGGGCAAGACCGGCTGGAAGAAGTCGACGCGATCGTCAAAACCTTCGGACGGGAAACCGCTCCGCGAATCACCGTGATCAACGTCGACGGCAAGGTGGTGGCCGACAGCGACCGCCGACTGCGGCAAATCGGCTCCCAGGCCGGGTTGCGCGAAGTGCAGGCCGCACTGCGGGGAAGCAGTGCCTCGGCCCGGCGATACAGCGACGAAATGCGCGAAGATATGCTTTACGTCGCCGTGCCCGTGTTCCAGTCGCGAGGTGCGGGCGAGGTGGTTGGCGTGATTCGCCTGGCCGAACCGCTGGCGGCGGTCACCCGGGAGCTGACGGCCATGCAGTTCCGCATCGCCGCCGGCGCCGTGGTGGTGGCCGTGCTCTTCGCCGGGATCAGTCTGCCGATCTGCCGCCGGATCAGCCGCCCGCTGGAGGAGATTCGTCGCGGAGCTGAGCGCTTCGCCGAAGGCGACCTCGACCACCGGCTGCCGGTCATCGACGCCGCCGAGATGGGTGCGCTGGCCGAGGCGCTTAACCGAATGGCCGACCAACTCAGCGAGCGGATCAGCGCCCTCGACGCGGAACGCAATCAACGGGGCGCCATCCTCGCCAGTATGGTCGAGGGCGTCTTGGCGATCGACGCCGACGAACGCCTGATCAGCCTCAACCGCACGGCCGCCAGAATGCTGGGCATCGACCAACAGCGGGCCCCGGGGCGAAGCCTGCAGGAAACCATCCGCAACCCCCAACTGCAACGCCTCGTTGCCGACGTGCTCTACAGGCAGGAGACCCGCATCACCGAAGTGAACGTCTACGATCGCCAGGAGCGAACGCTGGAGGCGCAGGGAACCGTGCTCAGGGCGGCATTCGGGCAACCCATCGGCGCGTTGTTGGTGCTGCACGACATCACGCAACTGCGGCGTCTGGAGAACATCCGCCGCGATTTCGTGGCCAATGTGTCGCACGAGCTGAAAACGCCGGTCACGTCGATCAAGGGGTTCGTGGAAACGCTGCTCGATGGGGCCATCGCCAGCCCGGAAGATGCCCGGCGATTCTTGGACATCATCGCCGCCCAGGCCGACCGGCTGACCGCGATCATCGAAGACCTGCTGACCCTTTCCCGTGTCGAACAAGAGACCGAACAATCGGAGATCCCGTTGGAGCTGGGTTCCCTGGCGGGTGTGCTCGAAGGCGCCGTGGATGTCTGCCAAATGAAGGCCGCCCAAAAGGGCGTCGAGGCCCGCGTCGACTGCGACCGCCAACTCCGCGCGATGGTCAACACGCAACTGCTCGAACAGGCCGTGGTCAATTTGCTCGACAACGCCATCAAATACAGTCCGCCGGGTTCGCTGATCGAGTTGCGCGGCCGCCGCCGCGACGAGGACGTCGTGCTGGAGGTGGTCGACAGCGGCCCGGGGATCAGCGGCGAGCATCTGGCCCGTATCTTCGAGCGATTCTATCGCGTTGATAAAGCCCGGAGCCGCAAGCTGGGCGGAACCGGGCTGGGCTTGGCCATCGTCAAGCACATCGCCCAGGCCCACGGTGGTCGGGCCGAGGTGGAAAGCGCCCCCGGCAAAGGCTCCACGTTCCGCATCATCGTGCCCGTGGGTGGGAGTTCGAGCGGCGAGGACGAGGCCCCGACGCGGGCCAGCGAGGGGGTGACCGGCTGACCGGGGCGGCGCGACCCCCGGATGGCCGTTTATCCGCCCGCCGCACTGCTGGACAAGCCAACAGCGGCACCCGGCGGAAGGGTTTCCGTCGCCCGGCACTCAACGCCTGTCGTCGGCAGCCGCCGTGGGCGCCTGTTGACGTCCGACCCTTCGCCGAAGCATCATGGAGGGATGGTCAAGATCGACGTCATTCGCCGCCGCGATGAGTTACCCGGCGTCAAGCTCCTCCACGACGGCCTGCTCGGTGAGACACACGGGGCCGCCTTCGCCCAGTCGTTCGACTGGCTGGCCGCGTTGCTCGACGACGCCGATCCGCATCTGTTGCAGCCCCATCTTTTGATCGTCTCCGTTGGCGGCGAGGCCATTGGGATGCTGCCGCTGGTGCTTCGCTCGCAATCGAGCCGCTTCGGCCCATTGCGCGTGCTGGGGTATCCCTGGCCCGGCTCGATCGCCGCGCGCGGCCCTCTAGGCCCCAATCCCACGGCCACGCTGGCGGCCGCGATGCGGTATCTAACCTCCGCGCCGCGCGAATGGGACGTGATCGACCTGCGCGGTATCGACGTCCGCGGCGGCGATTTCGGACGCACCGAGGCCGCGCTGGATCGCGTCGGGCTGTCCGCGCGGAAAACGGTCTGGTTCGACGTAACGCAACTCGAGGCCATCGAGCAATGCCCAACCACCAACGATCAAGACGAGACCCCCGGCCGGCTTCACTGGCATCGACCCCAGGGGGCCCGATTCGGCGACGACGATCCAGCCTTCTCAATGCTGGAGCAGGGACTCGCTTTGCCGCGACGCGCCGGGCCGCTCTTCGCCGATCAACCGGCACTGAAGATGCAAATCTCCGAGGCCCGACACCGGGCCGCGGCCCGCGCGGGCGGCTTGGAGATGGGGCTGCTTTCGGTCGACGGCCGGCCTTGCGCCTGGTGGTATGCCCATCGTGCGAACGATCGGCTTGACCCGCTGGGGATGACCTGGGATGCCGCGCTGGACCGATCGGCGGCAGCCGCATGTCTGGCGCGTTTCGTCTCGTCGTCGTCGAACGATCGGCCGACGTTCTTCGGCCCCGGTTGGCCGGCGTGGATGATCGACGGCGCGGCCGGCTCCCGCGGCGATCGGGCTCCTCGTCCGCTGTTCCGCTTCACCCACTTCGCCCGGGCCGCCAGACCTCAATTGGCGCGATTCGGTGGCCTGTTGGCGCGGCGCTGATCGGCTCGGAGCAGAGCGGGGTGCTGCGCGGTAGCGGTTCTGGCCGCTACGCTGGAGCCAAGGCCAAGGATCGCAGGCAATCGAGCATGCGGAGCACGTCATCGCGCGAAATCTCGTCCCAACCCGTCATCTTGTGCGCCAGGATGGCCAGCTTCATCGCCTCCAGCGCCTCGTCCAAATCGTCGGGCAACTGCGGGAGGTCCTTAAACGAGGCCACCGGCCGCTCGGCGTCCGCTTCGCGCGCGGCCGACTCCTGATCGTCCCAGGGCGGAGTGTCGTCGGCGCCGTGCTCGCCATCGCCGGAGCCCATCTCGCCGTCGCCGGAAAGACGCTCGCCCGCCTCACCGTCGGCGTACGATGAGTCGTGGGGATCGGTGTCGCGGACCTCGGCCTCGCTGGCGGTGAGCGCGTTGGGATCGGCCGGATCGACCGCCGGGTCGACATCCTCGTCCACGTCGGCTTCGGCGATTTCCTCGGGCTGCGGCTTGTTTTCCTCCAAGGCCCCCTGGTCGCGCCAGCGGCGATCGCGCATTTGCGCCACCGACCAACTGCTCTGCACGGCGCCTTCGAGATACATCTCGGCGTCGTCCCAGGTGACCGCGGCCAGGAAATGGCTCCAGAAGAGGCCGGGATATTGCTCGTGCGTCTCGCCGAACTTCTGCCAGACACGGCGCAGTCGGCCGACATGCTGCGGGGTCACGTTCCCCACCCGCGCGGCCCAGGCTTCGTCGGTGTAGGCTTCTTCGTCGAGCCCGGTGTCTTCGAGCGAAGCCCGCCACTCGGCGATGATGCGTCCCTTTTCCCAGTTGGTGGTGCTGACCAGCCGGTTCCAGCGGCCGATGTATTCCTGACCAATCGATTCGACAGCGGTGCTAGCAGACACGATTGCGAATGGCTCCTTGCGCGAGTAAGACTCCTGGAGATGTCGACGTTCCGAGCGACGGCGACCGAAAGACCGCCATCACGGCCGAAGGGCAGCAGAACGGGGCGGGCCGGGGCGGAGTCCCACCGCCGCGCGGAGCGAAGGCGCTGGGAACGTTCGCCGCTGGCGGCCAATGGGACTCCGTCCCGACCCGAACCCGGGCCCCACGAGATGGACGACCGACCCGTATTGTACCGCACCTCGGCGGCCGTCCAGATGCGGATGGGGCCGGGCTGGTCGGCTTGTGACGTTAATCGTCCGGGGGCAACGACTTCCGCCGCAAGCGAGCTTCCGGCGGAGAATGCTGGCAGGGGGAAAAACTGTCGATGCCCGCAGCCGCCGGACGATCGCCTTGTCAAATCGCCCGCCTGGGGCTAAATTGAGGGGCTTGCCGGAAAAAACCGCCAGTTCAGGGAGAACGTCCCCCATGACAATGGACAAAAGCTTGCGCGTCCGCGCCGGGCTGATCCGCGCCCGCAGCGTACTGACCCGCGCCGAACGCATTGCACGGCTCAAAGAAGCCGACCGCTGGAAGGAAGGCGATAGCCCCCTGGGCCTCGACAAGGTCCGCGTCTTCAAGCTCAGCATGAAAAAGAAGAAAAAGAAGAAGAAGGAAGACGAAGAGGAAGAGGCCGCGACCAAGTAGCGTCTCCGCCAATTGGCCAGCCCGGTTGCGGTTGGACTGCCGGGTGAGATGGTTCGCCCACGCCTTCGCGCTCGATCCCCGAGGGCCGACGACCGCCGCACGCCTGTCGCCCGTGGGCTGAGTTCTTCCCGCTGTTCATTTTCCTCCGCCCCGACGCACCATGTCCGAGCAGCCCGCCTGGCACGACAGCCCGCTGATGAAGGCCGTGCGGCGCGAACCGGTCGAGCGGACGCCCGTGTGGCTGATGCGTCAGGCCGGGCGGTACATGGCCGAATATGCGGAGGTGCGACGCCGCACTTCCTTCATCGAACTCTGCCGCTCGCCGGAACTCTGCGCGGAGGTGATGCTCACGGCGGTCGAACGCCTGGGCGTCGACGCGGCGATCCTCTTCTCCGATCTGCTGCTGATCCTCCAGCCGATGGGGCTGGGCCTGGAGTACACGCCCGGCGATGGTCCCGTGTTGCACAACCCGATCCGCACGGCGGCCGATCTCGATCGGCTCGGCGAGGTGCGGTCGCTCGACTCGCTGGAATACGTTTTTGAAGCCGTGCGGCGGACGCGGGCCGGATTGGACGAGCGTTTGCCGCTGATCGGTTTCGCCGGGGCGCCCTTCACGCTGGCCGCCTACGCCATCGAGGGCGGGTCCAGCCGAAACTACGCCCACACCAAACGCATGATGTTCGCCGATCCCGGCGTGTGGCACGAGCTGATGGGCCGGATCGGGCGATCCGTGGCCCGACTGCTCATCGGCCAACTCCAGGCCGGCGCCCAGGTGGTCCAACTGTTCGACAGTTGGGTCGGGTGCCTCTCGCCGGACGACTACCGGCAGTTCGCGCTGCCGCACACCAGGTCGGTGATCGAGGAAGTTTCCCACCACGGTCCGGTGATCCATTTCGGCACCGGCAATCCCGCTCTGATCGGTCCCATGGCCGAGGCGGGTGGCCAGGTGATGGGCGTCGACTGGCGCATCCGGCTCGACGAGGCCTGGAGCAGCATCGGCGACGGCTGGGCCGTCCAGGGCAACCTGGATCCCACCGTGTTGCTGACCGATCCGCCCACCATCCGCCGCCACGTGCGAGCGATTCTCGATCAGGTGGCCGGACGCCCCGGCCATATCTTCAACCTCGGCCATGGCGTGCTGCCCCAAACCCCCGTGGAAAACGCGGTCGCTCTAGTCGAGGCGGTCCACGCCGGATAGCATGATGGCGAGGACTGGACGGACCAGCCCTGCCTTCGCAATCGCGAAACGCCAAGTGGACCGTGGACCTCCGCCGTGGGAATCCAACGCTACGACCTGATCATCCTGGGCGGCGACGTGGCCTCGCTGGAGGCTGCCGACTACGCCGAGCGCCGAGGCTGCCGCGTGGCACTGATCCTGCCGGAGGATCCCCTCCAGCCCGAAGCGACGGAGCCGTCCGAGGAGCCTCCCACCGCCGATGGCAAGACGCGCGATCGGTCAGCCGCAACGCCCGAGGACAGTCCCAGTGCCGCTCGCGAAGCGGAGCGTAGCCGGTTCCAGCGCGATATCCGCGCCCGTCAGGCCCGGCTTGGGCTACGCTTGCCGCCGGTCGACGCATGCACGTTCTCACCACGGGTGGACGTCTTTCGCGGGCAACCCGCCTTCTACCGGCATCACACGTTAGTCGTCGGCGACCGCGAGTTGGCTTTCCGCCGGGCGGTGATCGCCACCGGCCAGACGCCCGGCGAGATCCCACTGCCCGGTGCCCAGGCGGTCGACTGCCTGAGGCCGGAGACTTTGGACACCCTAGAGCAATGGCCGTCCCGCCTGGCGGTAATCGGTACGGACGGCGAAGCGTGCTTTTGGGCCCAGACGCTGCGACGGTTCGGTTGCGAAGTGTATCTGACCGGCTGCGCGGATCAACTGGCGTCGCGCGACGCGGAGGCCGCCCATCTGCTCCACGATCAATTGGCTGCCGATGGTGTGCGGCTGCAAATCGGTTGCACGAAAATCGCGCTGGAACCGATGGGTCACCTCACCGGCGTGATTCTCAAACGCGCCAACGAGGTCGAAAAGCTGCTCGTGGATCGGGCGCTGGTGGTGGGCCACCGCCGTCCCCGGCTCGATGGCCTGGCGCTCCGCACGGCGGCCGTCAACTCCACGGATAACGGCGTGGGGGTGGACGGCAAACTCCGCACGAGCGGGCGCCATGTCTACGCGGCCGGCGCTTGTTGCGGGAGTGCCCTGGCCCCGCGGCCGGCGGCCGAGGCCTCCGCGCGGTTGGCTGTCCGCAACGCGCTGAGCCTGCTCCCGCGGCGACTCGACGAGACGATCATCCCGCACTATGCGCCCACCGAACCGATGTTTGTTCAACTGGGGCTGAGCGCGGAGGAAATCCGCGAGCGAGAACTCCAGACACGGCGTTTCCGGATCGACCTGGACGAAGCCGACGAAGGCGTGCCTGTCGCGCATCGGCGCGGCTTCGTGGCCGTCGACGTCTTGCGGCGCGGTGGACGGATCGTGGGGGTGACGGCCGTGGCACACGACGCCGACGAACTGGTCGCGCCGCTGGAATTATTGATGATGCGCGGCCGCACGCTCGGGCCGCTGAGTCGAATGGTCTGCTGCCGGCCCAGCCGCATGGCCCTCCTGGCCCGCCTCGCCGAACAGTGGTCCGGCTGAGCCCCCGGAACCGCCGCGCGGCGGGCTGCCCCACTCAGTCGGCGTCGTGCTCCGGCTCCGCGTGAATCACCACGCGTCCCAGAGCCGGCAGCTGCGCCCGGAGGAAGTCTTCCATCAGCCGGGTGCATTCGTGGGCGTCGCCGATGCTGGTGCCCGGCTCGACGGCGCAATGCAGCGAGACGTCCAACTCGTCGCCGTGCCGATAAACACGCACATCGTGAGGCCGGATGCGGAACGGCTGGTTGTGGGGATAGTCGCCCAGCAGGCGAATCACGTCGCGCTGATCGCCCGATTCAACTTGACGCGTGGCCGTCTCGTCGCCGGCCGGCTCCAAGTGCGTGACGACGCGGTCCAGATCGGCCACGGCCTCGCGCACATCCTGCTCGAAGGCGGTGGCCAAATCGTGGGCCGCGGTGATGTCAAGCTGCTGATCCACCTCGAGGTGCAACTCGACCGATCGCCGGCCCTCGTGTTGGTAGATACGGATGGCGTGGGCCCCCATTCCCCGCCGGGTAGCCAGCAGTCGGATCAGTTGACTGAGATCTTCATTTTCCGACGCGACCGGCTCGATGTGGACCACCACGTCGATGCCGGGCACCACCTCGTGGATGGCGGCCTCGGCCCGATCGGCCACCTCGTGGGCGGTTTCCAGACCGGCCTGACGGTCGACGGCCAGGGTCACGTCGGCGAAGGTCTCCGGCCCGGCCCGGCGGACGCGCACCTGGCGGACCGCCTCCACGCCGCGTACTTCCTCGGCCGCCTGGGTGACTTCGCCGGGTAAGTGGCTCGGCACGGCATCGAGCAGATCACCGAGCGATCGCTTGCCCAATCGGAGCGTGGCCAACCCCACGAAGCCCGCCACGATGATGCCGGCCAGGGCGTCGGCGCCGCTTAGCCAGGGCAGGTTCCAATGTTTTGCGACTGCAACCGCGGCCAGACCGATCAGCACGACCAGCGACGACCAGATGTCGGTGGCGAAGTTCAGCGCGCTGGCCTCCAGGGCTTGGCTGTTGTGCTTTCGCGCCGCGTGTCGCAGCACGAGCGAGCGGACGATGTCCACCGCGATTGAGACAATGATGACACCGAATGCCCAGACGTTCGGGTCGATGTCGGCCGCCCGACCGGTATCGATTCGTCGCACGGCCTCGTAGACGATCCACCCACAGGTGACCAACAGCAGCAGCGTTTGGAACAACGCGGCGATGCTCTCGAACTTGCCATGGCCGTAGGTGTGCTCACGATCGGCCGGCTTGGCCGAGGCGTCGACCGCCCAGAGGGTCATCAGGGCCGCCATGAAATCCAGCCCGTTATCGGCCGCCTGCGAAAGGATGCCCAGGCTGTTGGTGAGGATGCCCACGCCCAGCTTCAACACCAGTAGCATGCAGGTGACCAGCAGCGACCCCAGCGCGACGAGCCATTTCTCCCGCGTGGCGGCCGATGCCGTGTTGGACTGATCGCTTAGCATGCCGCGCGAGATGCTGGATGTTTTTGGACAGTAGCCAGTGGGCAGTAGGCCGCACTCCGCGCCGTTTCTTGCCCCAGTTTATCGCACGGGTCGGCATGATGGAACGCCGGGCGGGTTCGCTCCGGCCGATCACTTTGAAGCGTAGGTGCGGTCGCCGTACGAGACGCGGACGGTGTCTTCCGGCGCGTGCAGCCGCTGCGTTTCGCCGGCAGCCGCGGTCGCGGCCTCGGTTGATGCCTCATCCGGCGGCGATGGTGCGACGCCGGTGAGCACCCGGTGTCGCTCGCCCGCGCGACGGCCGGGCAGTCGACGCTCGCCGTTTCCATTCCCTCCGGCGGCGATGGCCACCGGCATCGGTCCCGTCGCGGCCGGCGTGGCACCGAAGCCGCTCAGACGTTTGACCCACTCGCCGGCATCGTCCAGCAGCGTGTAGACCACGGGGATTACGACCAACGTGAGCGCCGTGGAGGTGAGCATTCCGCCGACGATGGCCGTGCCCATCGGCGCCCGGCTTTCCGCCCCGGACCCCAGGCCGATGGCCACCGGGATCATGCCGGCGATGGTCGAGAAGGCGGTCATGAGGATGGGTCGCAACCGGACCGGCCCGGCTTGCAGGACGGCGTCGTTTCGCGGCGTTCCCTGGCCGCGGAGCAGGTTGGTGTAGTCGATCAGCAGGATGGCGTTCTTCGTGACCAGTCCCATGAGCATGATCATACCGATCATGGAGAAGATATTGAGCGTCCGGCCGGTCAGCGCCAGCAGGCCGAGGGCCCCGACGATCGAGAGCGGCAGCGAAAGCATGATCGTCAACGGGTGCACGAGGCTTTCGAACTGTGCGGCCAGCACCATATAGATGAGCACGACGGCCAGCATCAGCGTGAAGTTGATATTGGCGAACGACTCCTCCATCATTTCGGCGTCGCCGGTGAACTTGGTTTGCACGCTCGGCGGGAGCCCCAGGCGCGACTCGATGGCCATCACGTCGCGCATGGCTTCCTCCAGCGGCTTGTCGTCGCGGAGGTTGGCCAGCACGAGGACCTGCTTCGCCCGATCCTCGCGGTTGATTTGCACCGGCCCGGTGGTTTCTTCGATCTCGACCAGATTGCTCAGCTCGATCAATTTGCCGCTGCCGGTACGCACCGGCACGTCGAGCACTTCGCTGGGCCGGTCGCGGTCTTCCTGGGCGAAGCGAACGCGGACGTCGTAGGTTTCGCCGCCCTGCTCGAAGGTGGTCGCCTTCCGCCCGCCGATCAGCGCATGGATGGCCGTGCCGATGTCCTTTGCGCGCACGCCCAGTTCGCCGGCCTTGTCGCGATCGATGCGGATGTCGGCTTCCGGCTTGCCGGCATCATAGGTGCTGACCACGTCGACCAGGCCCGGCTCCCCGGCCAGTTCGGCCATCACCTTTTCACTATAGGCGACCAGTGGCTCCAGTTCCGGCCCCTGAATGGCGTATTGGAGCGGCTGCGTGCGGAAGCCCCCGCCGCCCACGCGCGGGTTCACCTCCACGCTGATTTTCAAGTGTTTGAGGTCGTCCAACCGCTCGCGAGCGATCTGCATCAACTCCTGCTGCGAGTACGATCGCTCGGAGGGTTCGACCAACCGCACCAGCAGCGTGGCCACGTTCACGCGCTGCTCCATGCCGGCGGCCACGGTGGTGAAGGTGTCCTTCACGCCGGGCAACTGCCAGATGCGGCGCTCGATCTCTTCGAGCGTCTCGTCGGTAGCGTGAATTGAAGTGCCGATCGGCGTTTCGACCTGTACGTTGAACTCGCTTTCGTCCTGAACCGGCATGAATTCCTGGCCCAGGTAGGGCGTGATGAGCATGGTGGCGGCCAGCACACCGCCGGCCCCGGCGATCACCACCCAACGATGCCGCAACGACGCCCCGAGCAGCCAACGATAGAACCGCTCGACGGCCTGGAACACGCGCTCCACGGCGTTGAATACCCGGCCGTGCGAGGGCGAGACCTTCAGGACCCTGGAGCAGAGCATGGGCGAGAGGGTCAGGGCGATGAACGTGGAGACGGCCACGGCAAAGGCCACCGTCAGGCCGAACTCATAGAAGAACTTGCCGACCATGCCCTCCATGAACGCCACCGGCACGAACACCGCGCCGATGGCCAGCGACGTGGCCACCACGGCGAAGCCGATCTCGGAAATACCCTTAACGGCGGCCTGCATCCGCGACAGCCCCTCCTCCATGTGCCGGTAGGTGTTCTCCAACACCACGATCGAATCGTCGATGATCATCCCCACGGAGATCGTCAGGGCGAGCATGGTGAGCATATTCACCGTGAAGCCCATGGCCAGCATGAAGGCGTAGGTGGTGATGATCGTGGTGGGGATGGTGACCGCCGCGACGAACGATCCGCGGAAGCTGCGCAGGAACAAGAGAATCACTAGCACGGCCAACGCGCCACCGCGGAGCAGCTCGCCCTCGGCCTCGGAGATGCTTTGCTCGACAAACACCGACAAATCTTGCGCGATGGTAAGCGAGTAGTCGCCCGGGAGCGACTCCCGCACCTCGTCCAGTTGGGCCTTCACCTGATTGGCCACGGCCAGCATGTTGGTGCCCGACTGGCGTCGCACTTGCAGCGAGACGGCCCGTTGGCCGTTCAGCCGCGCGAGGCTGCGGAAATCTTCCATGCCGTCTTCCACGTAGGCCACATCGTGCAGCCGGATGGGGGCGCCCGAGCGGAAGGCAACGATCAGGTCGCCGAACTGCTCGACCCGTTCAATCTTCCCCTTGGTCTTGACGATCACCTCGCGCTGCTCGGTCTCCACGCGTCCGCCGGGCGGCTCCAGGTTCTCCAGTTGCAGCACGTCGACCACGTCCTCGGCCGTTAGCCCATAGGCCCGCAGCCGGTCGGCCCGCAGCCAAATGCGGATCTCGCGCTCGCGCTGACCGACCAGACGGATGCTGCCCACGCCGTCGATATTCTCCAGGCGGGGCTTCACGCGGTTGTCGGCGAACTCCGACAGCGCGCGGATCGGCACCGGTCCGGAAAGGACAATCGCCAGGATGGGCGCCGAGTCGATGTCGAACTTCTCGATCACCGGCTCGTCCACTTCCTCGGGCAATTCCATGCGGATGCCCGACACCTTGTCGCGCACGTCCTGGGCGGCAATGTCGACGTCCTGATCCAGTTCGAACTCGACGAACACCTGCGAAAGCCCTTCGATGCTCTCGCTCCGCAGGGCCTTGATCCCGCTGATGGTGTTGACCGCGTCCTCGATCTTTTCGGTTACCTCGCTCTCGACCGTCTCTGGGTCGGCGCCCTGATACGGGACCGTCACGGTGACCACCGGGATGTCGACGTCGGGGAAGAGGTCGACGCCGATCGTCCGATACGAGACGAATCCAAAGACCACCAGCGCCAAGATCATCATCGAGGCGAACACGGGGCGGCGTATGCAGGTTTCGGAAATCTTCATGGTGGCTGAACGATGCTGGATACTTGACGTTCGACGTTGGGTATCGGGCGATTGAAGTTGGGTATCGGATTCTCAAGCCCAGGGACACCGCCCCGTGGGACTGGGGGATTGGGACTGGGGGATATTGTGGCAATGGCCGGGAGCCAGCGGCTCCCCGGACGGCCGGCTATTGGGCGTCGGCAGCGTCCTCATCGCCGATCTCGACCCGCATGCCGTCGGCCAGCAGCGCGGTCTTGGTGACGGCAACCTCTTGGCCCGCCTTCAAGCCGGCGGTCACTTCGTAAAGGGCATCGTCGGCGAGCCCAAGCTTCACGGGCACGCGTTCCACCCGTCCGCCGTGATGGACAAACACGCTGGGGCGGCCTTCATCGAATGTCACCGCACGGCGGGGCACCAGCAGCACGTCGCCCGCGGTGTCGATCGGCAGCGACACATGGACAAACCCTCCGGCTTTCAGCTTCCCGGCACGGTTGTCGACGGTCACACGCGCGCGGAACGTGCGGGTTTCCGGATCGATCTTGGCGTTGATCAGATTCACGCGGCCGGTGAAGGATTGTTCGATCCCTTCGGCGGTTACCTCGGCCATGTCGTCCAAGTCGACGCTCGACTGGTAGCGCTCCGGCACGGCCACCTGGGCGAACAGGATGCGGGGATCGATGATCTGCATGATCTCCACGCGGGGCATGGCCGTGACCCGATCGCCCACGTCGACAAAGCGGTCGGTGATCACGCCGTCGTAGGGAGCGTGGATGATCGTGTCGTCCAATTTCTCCTGGGCTTGTGCCACCCGACTCTCGGCCGCCTGGACTTGTGCCTTGGCAACGGCCACCTCTTCTTCCGTCGGCCCCGCCTTGGCGAGTTTCAACGCGGCTTCGGCCCGGCGGACCTTGGCCGCGGCCATGCGTGCCGCTGCCTGGGCTTCGTCGTAGGCGGCTTGCGAGATCGTGCGCCTCTTGAGGAGTTGCTCGGCTCGGGTGAGGTCGGCTTCGGCCTTCTGCCTGGCCGCCTTGGCTTCCTCCAGGGCGGCCGCCAGTTGCTCCACCTCCTCGGCCCGCTGCCAGGAGAGCAGTTCCTCGACCGTGCGTTTGGCCAATTCCAACTCGGCCTGGGCGGCCTTCAGGTCCAATTCGAAATCGCTCGGATCGATCCGCACCAACTCGTCGCCCTCGCGGACCGGGTGGCCAATGTCGATGCCTAGCGCGTAACGTTGGGGGCGACCGTCCACGTTCATCTCCACGTGACGATCGGAACTCGGGAAGGCGACGATCACGCCGTCCACGTCGGGCACGATCGTGGTGGCGCGGACCGGGATGAGCGTGCCCATCAGGTCGAGCGTGGTGGTCAGGTGTCCGCGCTGGACGGGGGCGACGTCGATTTCGACCGCCTCGCGCTGGGGCGCGCCCGTGCCGGCCGCCACCGGTGCCTGACCGCAACCGGCCAGCGGAATCAACATCGCGGCCAACAGCGGCAGGGTCAGCCAGGCGGGGGTCTTCGATAGGAGGGTCTTGTTCATGGTCTTGCTCGCGTCCACGCTAATGGCAACGTTCGATGCCGGTTTCACCCCCAGCCAAGCCCACGGGCACCGCCCCGTGCGACCCGTTGTTGCGGGACGACCAACGGGGCCGAGAACCGCTTGTCGGTTTGGGTTCATGCCTTCGCGCCCTCGGGTTGGAGTCCGGCCAGGAAGATCTCCACGCCGTGCTCGATCACCTCGCGCATCGGCAGTCCATGGACCGTGTAACAGCTTTCCACCACAATGCCGTGGATGAAGCCAGAGAGGGCGATCATCGTGCGGCGGGCATCAACCGGGCGCAGCTCGCCGCTGGCGATCCCCGCCTCGACAAGCGCGACGAAGTGGTTCAGTAGGGCCTCGTGGTGCTGTTGATACTCGGCGGGACCGGTGCCGCGAAACTCGGCCCGATCCTGGACAAAGACTTCCAAGTACGCAGGGTTGTCGTCGAAGAACTCACCGTAGGCGCGAGTCGCCGCGCGGAGCTTTGCAATGGTCCCGGAGGCGGCCTGTTCGGCGGCGAGCAAGTGTTCGCGCATCCGCTGGAAGACCTCGAAGGCGGTGGTCCAGAACAGCTCTTCCTTGGTGCCGAAGTGGCGATAGACGGTCCCTTTACCCACTCCGGCCCGATCGGCGATCACTTGCACGTCGGTTCCGCGGTAGCCAAGTTCGGCGAAGGTGAGGATCGACTGCTGGAGGATGGCGTCGCGCCGTTCGTTGGCTTCGGGCGTTTGGGTGGTTTTGGCGGCCGAGGATGTGTCGGTGCTCATGATCAGTCTGTCGGGCGAGGCTTGATCGATGGGTTGGCCTGGGGTAATGACGGGCGCGTCCGTCCGGTGCGTCACCCGGAAAAAGTGGACGGACGCGCCCGTCCACTGTATCCTACCAGACCATCGGCCACGCGTCAACAGTTCTTCAGAAAGGGTTCGCTAAATCGCTCAGCAAAAGGCGCAAGTGCTTGTTGGGAAGAGAGATGCATCCTGTCGGCAACGCTCTCAGCTCGCGTTCGTTTTCGCCGCATCGGAAAACGCCCAACTTGCATTGCCCGCTCCGCCGCCGCGAGCGCAAAAAATCAGGGCCGTTTACCCGTGGGGCAAACGGCCCTGTTCACAAGGAGCCAAGAATATTTAATCGGCCTCCCGGTCCGTCGGGAGTTACCAGGGACCGCGCACGTAGTTCACGCCAAATTGATCCGTGTCGCTCGGCCACGGCGGCGTGGGTCGCAGGGAACGTGGGTTCCAGTTCCCCGGGCCGGGCCAGTCGCGTTGGAATTGATGATAGACGGGTGTGACACGGGTATTGCCCACGCCCCAGCCCCAGTGGGTTTGGGTGTCGGCGGTGGGCGGAACGACCAGCGCGGTCGGCGCGCCCCAAGGCACGTAGTAGTAATTGTTGTGCCAGCAGGTCGACTGGCCCACACCGGCCGCTTGGACGCCCCATCGCGAACCATGGACGGCTCGGGCACCCCAGCCGGCCTCGGCCACTTGGGCCGCCAGCAACAGGCTCAGCATGAGCATCATCGCAGTGACTGTTCGTTTCATTTTAATGATCCTTGTCGCGCGGATGCTTTTTGACGCGCGGATATTGGTGGGGATGTGATCGGGCCGATCGGCGGGTCGCTCGCGATATGGCCACTCAGCGTGTTGCGGTATGGCGAGTCGCCACGGCAGCTTAACGCCACGATACCCGGGTGCGCGTCACGCTGCCGTTCGGATGGATCCGCTTGTAGCTCCGGCGATGCTTGTACATGAACTCGTGCGGCATCAACGGCTGGTAGGTGATGTAGGTGTGGCCGACCAGCGGTGGGGCGGGCAAAGGGCAGGGATACATGCCCGCCGTGCTGCATCCATAGCCGGGCGACGGGGTGTAGTAGTTGTAGAACAGGTCGCCGGACCCGACGTAGGTATTGGCTGCCTGGCAGCGGCTCTGACCGTCGATGCCCGACTGCCACAGCCAGGCGGCGGCCGTCAGGGCGATCAGGAGTGAGAATCGAGGCATCATCGTTGAACTTCCTTTTCCGAAGTGGGATATTTCGGGCATGTAATAGATGATTCGGCCGCGGGCGGTCGCGCCGGTGAGTCTTTATCTGACGAATGTGGCGAAGCTGCGTAATCTTCGGCTTCGCCGGACCGATCCACCTGGGAGCCGGCCGCTACAGGCGATATAATCGGCAAAGATGTCCACCACGCCGAGCATCACTCCCCTCACGCGAGGGGCTTCGCCCATGATTGGAGGAATCCGCTTTGGCTAAACGCAGGAAGCGAAAAAAACCCGTTGCCGGACCCAGCCAGTCCGAATCGGCCACCAATGGCAAGAGTACGCCCACGCGTCGTCGCCGGGCCACGGCCAAATCGATGGCCGCCGGGCAGCGCGATATCTCGGTCAGCGAGTTCTTCGCCAAGAACCGCCACCTGCTCGGGTTCGACAACCCGCGGAAGGCCCTGCTCACCGCCGTGAAGGAAGCGGTCGACAACGCCATGGACGCCTGCGAAGAGGCGGGCATCCTGCCGGAAATCTGGGTCCACATCGAACGCGTCGGTACCGACCGCTTCAAGGCCGGCATCCAGGACAACGGGCCGGGGATCCTCAAAAAGCAAATCCCGCTGATCTTCGGGAAGCTGCTCTACGGGTCGAAGTTCCACCGGCTGCGCATGAGCCGTGGACAACAGGGCATCGGCATTTCGGCGGCCGGCATGTATGGGCTGCTCACCACGGGCAAGCCGGTCAAGATCATGTCGAAGGTCTCCAAACGCAAGCCAGCCCACTACTACGAAATCCAGATCGACACCAAACGCAACCGGCCGGAGATCGTCAACAACCGGGGCAATGGCGTGGAGATCCCGCCCGGTCAGCGTGGCCAAGCAGCCATCGAGAAGCACGGCATCGAGTGGACCGAGCAGGACCACGGCACCCGGGTCACCATCGAGATGGAAGCCCGCTACCAGCGCGGGCGGGCGAGTGTGGACGAATACCTCGAGCAGACGGCCATCGCCAACCCCCACGTGACGATCCACTATCTCGACCCCGACGGCAACGAGAAACACTACGACAGCGTGACCGACGTGTTACCGCCGGAGCCGCGCGAGATCAAGCCGCATCCGTACGGCATCGAGCTGGGCCGGCTGGTGGGGATGCTCAAGGACACCAGCGCGCCGACCGTCTCGCAGTTCCTCACCGGCTCGTTCTCGCGGGTTTCCTCGGCCGTGGCCCGGCGGATTTGCGAGGCGGCCGAGATCGGTACTCGGGCCCGGCCCACGCGGATCGGCCGGCAGCAGGCCGACGCTCTTTATCACGCCATTCAGCAGACGCGCATCTCCAACCCACAGACCGACTGCATCACGCCGATCGGCGAGGAATTGATCCTCAAGGGATTGCATCAGGTGGTGCCCGGCGAGTTCTTCGCCGCCGCCACCCGACCGCCGTCGGTGTACCGGGGCAACCCGTTCGCCATCGAGGTGGGTCTGGCCTACGGCGGCGGGCCCAGCGTGCATCGGGTCAGCCGCGAGGGTCTCGTCGAGATGCTCGAAGAGAGCGACGCCCGAACCATCCGGCAGTTCCTCACCACCACGTTCGACGGGCTGGGGGCCGACGGCGCGGACCGAATCATCCGCGAAGCGAAGCTCAAAACCCGCTCGTCGCCGGGCAAGCTGGAGGCGAAGGAGGTCGACCGGCTGCTCGATGCGATGAAGCACGTCAACGTCAGCGAAGGGCAGACGATGAACGTCCTCCGCTATGCCAACCGGGTGCCGCTCCAGTTCCAGGCCGGCGGCTGCGCCGTCACGCAGACGGTCATGCAGACCAACTGGCGGCCCTACGGGCTCACCCAGTCGCGCGGCCAGTTGCCCCGTGGGCCGGTCACGGTGATGGTCCACGTGGCCAGCGTTTGGGTGCCTTTCACCAGCGAATCGAAAGAGGCGATCGCCGCCTATCCGGAGATCCAGAAGGAACTCCGGCTCGCGCTGCAAACCGTCGGCCGCAAGCTGGGGATGTATCTGCGGCGGCGGAAGATTGTCCGCCATCAGGGCGAGCGACGCTCGATCTTCCTCCGCTACCTGAAGGAAGTGGCCGGCGCCGTGGGAAAAATCAATCAAACCGATCACGAGGAACTTTACGAAAAGCTGCTCGCCGTGGCCAAGAAGCGCACCAGCGAAGCCGATATGAAAATCGACGAGAGTGGGCAATTCATCGACGGCAACGGCCAGAGCAACAACGGCAACGGCGGCAATGGTCACGACTTGGGCGACAACGTGCTGCTGGTTGGCCCGGACGGTCAACCCCTAGGCCCAGAACAATAGGCCCAGAACAGTAGACCGAAGACATCAGACGCCCGCCCGCGACCAAGGCGTGCGGATTGGTCGGCGGGAATGAGGAGACAGCGTGCGAAACCTCAGCGACGCGCTGGGGAGGCTGTCCGGCGGGCGCGGGGAAGGGTTTGACGGCGAGGGGCTCAACGACAACTGGCGCGATGGCAAGCGGCTCGACGACGAGTGGCTCAAAGATGGCGAGGTACGTCCATCTCGATCCGGTCGTCCCGATGCCAAAGCGGCAAGCCGAGGGCGAGCCGGCTGGCCATCACGTCGAGCTTCTCCGAAGTGCCCGGCATGGCATCCGAAGGATCGAACCGGTCCGGTTCGACTTCCGGCGGCTCGTAATCCCAGTACCCGTCTTTCACTGCGTCTAGAATCGACTTTGGCACGATAAGACCTCCAACACGTTGAGCCCCATGGCGTTCCCCCGCGTGACGATCCTCGTCGCGGCGGGCATCCGGCGTGGAACATTGATTGACAGGCGGTCCGCATTCCCGCGGGCCGCGAATACGATATCCTGCATGATCCGGCCGCCCTGAATGGGGGCCAGTCACAGCTAAATACCACCGGTGTCAAGTATCCACATTTGATAGGTAATGTCAAGGATTTGCGGCCCGCCAATCTGACCTAACTGCGTGTTTCCACGTCGGTTGCGCCCGGCCAGGCTTCCTAGATCCCCTCTTTTGACTTGGGCGGTGGCGATTCTCGGTCGGGGCTCCGCTGCCACCTCGCGGTTGCCGTGGCCGGGGATCGGCGTAGGATATGACGCGGCCCGACCCGTAGCCACAACTTCAGTTGCCCAAAAACGGCCCGACCTTGGACCGACAAACCTTGGCCGATTCCCATCCCCATTCCGCCCATCACGGCCCCGCGCGCAGCGGTCCGGTGCTCGCCGGGATCGGAGTGCTCGTGGCCGGCTATCTGCTGGCGGCGGCTTGGGGTTGGCCGCAAGCGGCCACCCAACGCGTCGTCGAGGCCAAGTCCCACGCGTCGGACGGCCAACACGCCACGAAACACGACTCGCATCGCGAGGGGCGTCCGGCGGCTGATTCCGACGCGCGGGACGATGGGCCGCGCGATGCTCCGCACGGCGACGCCGAGGACCAGCCTCGGGCGGACCGCGACCCCCTCACCCAAGGCGAATCCGCGGCGGCCGCCGAACCTCACCCCACCGGCCATCCACCTTTGTGGTCGGTGCTGCCGTTCCTCTTGTTACTGGGATCGGTGGCCTTGATGCCGCTGATCCCTTGGACCGAGGAGTGGTGGGAGAGCAACTGGCATCGCTTCCAGACGGCCGTGGTTCTGGCTCTGCTGACACTGCTTTATTATCTCGTCCTGCATGAAGCCTCGGTGGTCGTCCACTGGCCCGCGCACGACGTGGCCCATCACGACCCGGCTGGCCTGAACTTCTCGGTGGCCTGGTCCGTGGTGGCCAACGCCATTCTCAGCGAGTACGTGCCCTTCATCGTGCTGTTGTTTTCGCTGTTCACGATCAGTGGCGGGATTCGCATCGATGCCGACTTGCCCGCCCGCCCGTCGACTAACTTGGGCATCATTGGCCTGGGTGGGCTGTTGGCCAGTTTCATTGGCACCACCGGGGCGGCCATGCTGCTGATCCGCCCGCTGCTGGAGACGAACCGGCACCGCCGGCAGCGTCGGCATACGGTGGTGTTTTTCATTTTCGTGGTCTGCAACTGCGGGGGGTGCCTGTTGCCGATTGGCGACCCGCCGCTGTTCCTCGGCTATCTATACGGTGTCCCGTTCACCTGGACGTTCACGCTTTGGGCGCCCTGGCTGATGGTGAATTGCACGCTGCTGGCGGTCTATTACGTTTGGGATCGATTCTGGGCCTATCCGCGCGAGCATCGCACCGATCGCGCCCTCGCCGAGCGAACCGGCGAGATCCGCTTCATTGGACTGGGGCTCAACGCGCCGCTGCTGCTGGGGGTGGTGCTCTCGATCGCGCTGCTCGACCCCAGCAAACCGGTGCCCGGCACCCAGTGGCACGCCTGGATGTATCTGCGGGAGATGGTGCAGCTTTCGCTGGTTGGACTGTCGCTGCTGCTGGGCAGCCGGCTGGCTCGCCAACGCAACCAATTCGATTATCACGCCATGATCGAGGTGGCCGCGTTGTTTCTGGGCATCTTCATCTGCATGCAGCCGGCCTTGCAGATCCTCAACGCGCGGGGTCCCGAGCTGGGACTGACCCAACCCTGGCAGTATTTTTGGGCGACCGGTGGGCTGTCCAGCATGCTGGACAACGCGCCGACCTACGTGGTCTTCTTCGAGACAGCGAAGGCCCTCTCGGCCGAGCAGGGATTGGTGCCGCAAGTGGCCGGGGTCCACGAGCCGCTGCTGATCGGCGTGAGCCTGGGGGCCGTCTTCCTCGGAGCCATGACCTACATCGGCAACGGCCCAAACTTCATGGCCAAGGCGATCGCCGAGACCTCGGGCGTGCAAATGCCGAGCTTCTTCGGCTACATGCTCTACAGCGGTGCGATCCTCCTGCCCATATTGATCGTGACAACGGTGATCTTTTTATAGTATGCTGTGTCTCCGAACCGGGAGACACCCATCCCACACGGGCACCACGGCCATACTGGCGCCAGCCCTTGGGAACCGGCTAGCCACACCGGGAGGGCCCGGCTTCCGCCGAGCCGCACTGGCGAGGCACCCGTGGCACCCCGCGACGTCCGGGGGGGCGAGATCCCGGCGGCACCCCGCGACACCACGACACCGCGACACCACAACCCGCGACACCACCGATCACCCCTGAAGAAACAACCGGAAGAGCAGCCCGTGAGCAAGCAACGTGAGCCATACGAGACCCTGACCGGGCAGGCGGAGTTCGAAACCTACTGCGCGCGGCTGGCCGAGCAGCCCTGGCTTGGGCTGGACACGGAGTTCGTGGCCGAGCACACCTACCGGCCCGTGCTCTGCCTGGTGCAGATCGCTTCGCCTTTGGGGTTGGCGGTCATCGACCCGCTGGAGTTGAAAAACGTCGCGCCACTGTGGGAGATGTTGGTCGAGGGAGAGCACGAGACAATCATGCACGCCGCGCGGAGCGAATTGGAGTTCTGTTACCACGCCACGGGTCGGCTGCCAAAGCACTTGATCGACGTCCAACTGGCCGCCGGGCTGATCGGCATCGAATACCCGGCCGGCTACAACACGCTGATCGGCCGGCTGCTTGGTCAACCGGCCGGCAAGCACGAGACGCGGACCGACTGGCGTCGCCGCCCCCTCTCGCAACGGCAGATCGACTACGCGTTGGACGACGTCCGTTACCTGCGCGCGATTCGCGACCGGATCGTTGATGAGCTGGACCGGCTTGGCCGTCGCCATTGGCTCGACGACGAGATGCGGAAGCTGGGCGAGGAACTAGTCGCCGCGCAAACGGCCGAACGTTGGCGACGCGTGTCGGGCAATTCGGGTCTCTCGCCCCGGCAACTGGCGATTGTGCGGGAGATATGGCGTTGGCGCGAGCAGGAGGCCGAGCATCGCGACAAACCGGTCCGGCGTGTCTTCCGTGACGACCTGATCATCGAGTTGGCCCGCCGCGAGTCGGCCGACCCGAAGCGGATTGGGGCCGTGCGGGGGATGGATCGCCGCGACCTGCGGCGGCATATCGACAAGCTGTCTTCGGCAATTCGCCGCGCGCTCAGCCTCCCGGACGATGAGTTGCCGCGCTCCGCGCGGCGGGAGCGCAGTCAGCAGAACTCCGTGCTGGGGCAATTTCTCTTCGCCGCCCTGGGAAGCCTTTGCCGCGAAGCCGACTTGGCGCCGGCATTGGTCGGGGGTCCGAACGATATTCGCGAGCTGATCGCCTACGACACCGAAGCCGGCGGCCAGGAGCGACGCGTGCCCAGCCTGGCGCAAGGGTGGCGCAAGGAATTCGTGGGCCAACTGTTCGACGACCTGCTGGCGGGCAAGGTCACCGTCAGCGTGGCCGATGCCCGATCCGACAGTCCGTTGCGTTTCGAGCGGACCCGCTGATCGCCTAGAAGATGAACACTGCCGCGGCGACCACGGTGGTCCATCGTCCTTCTTTGTCGCCGCGGGCGGTCTGGACGCAGGCTCGGCTCTCGACGATCTTGCCCGACATGTGGTAGACCTCCTTACGCTCGTCGTAGTGTCGCTCGGGGTCGAAGTCGATATCGAGCGTGGTGGCCAGCATGGTGGCGGCCATGTCCTCGACGAAGTCGCTGAGGGTGCGATGGGGCATGCCGAACCCGTGGTGCTCGGCGATGTATCCATACTGGGCCCCTTCCGCCGGCACGGCCAACCCCACGCCCGCCCCCAAAAGCCGCGAGGGCTCGTTGGTGGACTCCTCGGCCAGTACCACATGGACGATCTGCCCGGAATGCAGCTTCCGCAAACCCCGAGCGCGTCCGATCACTTGGCAGTGCGGCGGAAAGATGCTGGAAACGCGCACCAGGTTGAAGCGTTCAATCCCCGCCTCGCGCAAGGCCGACTCGAAACTCTGAAGCCGTGTCTTGTGCTTGCCCACGCCACGCGTGAAAAAGGCTTCCTTGGGGACCAGCGGCTGCGACATCGTTCGTATCCTCGGGGTTTTCGTGAATGGCGAATGGCCGGGCCCCCGCGTTCGGGGCGCTCCAGGCAAGGTGCCAACCAATGGTTTGCCCGGGCGGCCGTCCTAGCGTTGGGGTCGCACATTGGGCGAGACAAAACAGTGCTTTGTTGCGGCTTGCTTGTGGGGTGTGCCACTGGCGTCCCGCCAGTGCAAGCCCTAATGGCAGAACGACCTACGGCACTGGCAAGATGCCAGTGGCACCCTAATTCTTAGCCATAACAAAGTACTAGCATAATTGGCCGCATCGGTCACGACAAGTTGCCCGCGGGGAAGCTGGGGCGAAGTCGTCCGTCGGGAGAAAAGACGGATCCAGGTGGCGAACCCCCGGTATGCACGGCGTCATTCCCGCGCACGCGGAAATCCAGGGAATTGGAACGGACCACTGGATTCCCGCTACCCGCTTCCGCGGGCACAAGCTTCGCGGGAGTGACGGAAGAAATCAACTCTTCAATCTCCCGCGTGGAAACGGCCCCGTGGTTGACATTCGCGACCGCCGGCGCCGACAATAGACGGTTTCCGCCCACGAGAAGAGGAGGTCTGGCCCATGGAACGAAAGCTGCACGATGGCCGCGACGATGGATTGCAGGCGCTGGAGTCGCTCGACGTGCGGGCGGCCGACGGCGTGGCCGATCTGTTGCATCGCATGTCGAAGACGGCCTTCGGCGGACGGCGGCTGGGCGAGGCCCTCGACGTGCTCCTGGCCATGGCCGACGACCCCCAGTGCGCGATCGTGCTTACCGTTTCCGGCGCCATGACCGTGGCCAAGATGGGCCGGGTGATCTGCGAGATGATCGAGACCGGCCTGGCCCAGTTCGTCGTCAGCACCGGCGCGATCATGGCGCATGGGCTGTCGGAGGCAATCGGTGGAGTCCACTACAAACACGACCCGGCGTTCTCCGACCAGCAGCTCTACGAACGGGGTTACAACCGGGTCTATGATACACTGGAGATGGAAGCCAATCTGTGCCAGACCGAGGCGATGGTCAGCCAGGTGTTCCGTGAGTTGGATTGGTCCCAGCCGGTCGGCTCCCGGCAGATCACCTCGGCCATTGGTCGCCGTCTGCTGGAAAGCGGCCAGATGCCCAGTGTGCTCGGCTGCGCCTACCAACGCGAGGTGCCGGTCTATGTTCCGGCCATGACCGACTCGGAATTGGGGCTCGATCTGGCTACGTTCTTCCTGAAGAACGCCTATCGCGAGCATGGCGAAGACGACCCCGAGGCGTTCTTCTCCACGGTCCCGACGTTCAACCCGTTCCGCGACCTGAACGACTACGCCCGACGTATTTGCGGCTGCCGGCGATTGGGGATCGTCACCATTGGCGGTGGCGTGCCGCGCAACTGGGCGCAGCAGGTGGGGCCGATGATCGATATCATCAACATGCGGTTGGGTACCTCGATGAGCATCCCCCGCTTCCACTACGGCTTGCGGATTTGCCCCGAGCCGGTCCACTGGGGCGGGCTGAGCGGCTGCACCTATAGCGAAGGCGTCTCCTGGGGTAAGTTTGTCAGCCGCGAGGACGGAGGACGCTTCGCCGAGGTTTACGCCGACGCCACCATCGCCTGGCCCCTGCTGATCCGTGGCGTGCTGGAACGGCGCGGCGACGTTTGAGCGAGCGGAATACGGAATAATGAATGCAGAATGATGGATGGCCTGAACTCGTTCGTTATTTTGCATTCATCGTTCTACAGTTACCCTCAGTCCCACGGGACGGTGCCCGTGGGCTTGCACCCAAGATCCCGTCCAGTGACCTTCCTCGATCTGCCCGACATCGATCCGCAAGCGGCCGACGCCCTTGTGTTGCCCATCCCCCTGGAGGCGACCGTCTCCTACGGCCGGGGAACCGCCGGCGGCCCCGAGGCACTGTTGGCCGCCAGCGAGCAGATCGAACTGTTCGACGAGCAGACGGGCGTCGACCTGCAGAACGGCCTGCTGATCGCCACGCTCAATGCGTTTCAGGGGCCGGGTTCTTCGCCCTGCGAGGAAGGGGAGCTGGCCGACTGGCTCGACGCGCTTGCGGCGCGCGCCGCCGAACTGCGACGCCCGGGCCGTCTGCTGCTGGGCCTCGGCGGCGAGCATCTGCTGACGCTCGGTATGACCCGGGGGCTATGTGATGATCTCAGTCGTCTGACGGTCGTCCAATTAGACGCCCATGCCGATCTGATCGACCAGCTCGACGGCCGCCGACTCTCGCACGGAACGGTCATGCGCCGGCTCTGGGAGCGGGGGGCCCGACTCCTGCAAATAGGCGTGCGAAGCCTGTCGCGCGAAGAGTTCGATTTATCGCGCGACGACGAGCGGATCGAGACGTTCTTCGCCCACCACCTGACCGAGCGCTGGGGCGAACTGCTCGACCGCTTGAGCCAACTCGGGGGAGAAGTTTACCTCAGCATCGACGTCGACGCGTTGGATCCGGCGGTGATTCCCTCGACCGGCACGCCGCAGCCGGGCGGCTTGACATGGATGCAGGCGATGGCCGTGCTCGACGCGGTCACGCGCTCCGCCGGAGCGCGGCTGGTGGGCGCCGACCTGGTGGAGTTCGTCCCGTCGCCTCACCCGCCTGGTTGCGATCTGTCGGCCGCGAAGCTGGCGGTGAAACTGCTGGCGTTTTGGGCTCGGGGCCTTTGACGGCAAAGACCGACAAATTCGGCATCCCGCGCGGTGGAGCCGATCACACGTCCTTCAGCGCCGCCACCAGATCGAGGATGGCCTTCTTCCCGTCACCGAAGTACATCAGGCAGTTGTCCGCAGCGAACAGCGGGTTGGGGATGCCCGCGAACCCAGGGCTGAGGCTCCGCTTGACGACGACCACGGTGCGGGCTTTGTCCACGTCGAGGATGGGCATTCCGCCGATGGCGCTGTTGGGATCGCGGGCCACGGGGTTCACCACGTCGTTCGCCCCGATCACCAGCACCACGTCGGTCTCGGCGAAGGAGGGGTTGACCTGGTCCATCTCCTTGAGCTTTTCGTAGGGCACCTCGGCCTCGGCCAGCAGGACGTTCATGTGCCCGGGCATGCGGCCGGCCACCGGATGGATGGCGTACTCGACTTCCACGCCGCGCGATTCGAGCAGGTCGGCCAGATCGCGTACGGCGTGTTGGGCCTGGGCCACGGCCATGCCGTAGCCGGGGACGATGATCGCCCGCTGGGCACTGTCGTAGAGCATGGCCACTTCGTCGGCCGAGGTGGATTTGACCCGGCCGGCGTAGACATCGTCGGCCGTCGCGTCCGACTCGCCCGGCTCCAACACGCCGAAGAGCACGTGGGCCAGCGAACGGTTCATGGCCTTGCACATAATGTTGGTCAAGATCAAGCCCGAGGCGCCCACCAGCGACCCGGCGATGATCAGCACGGAGTTCTGCAGCACGAAGCCGGTGGCGCAGGCGGCCAGTCCGCTATAGGAGTTCAGCAGGGCGATGACCACGGGCATGTCGGCCCCCCCGATGGGGTTCACCAGCGTCAGCCCCAGCACCGAGCCAACGGCCACCAGGCACCAGTAAGTGGCGAGCGGCGCCGGACAGAAAAAGCTGCCAAACACCATGGCCAACGCGACCAAGGCCAACAACACATTCAGCGGCGTGCGACCGGGATACTCCCACGGCTTCTTGAACGATTGATACTCGCGGAGCTTGGCAAAGGCCAGCAAACTGCCCCAGAAGGTGACCGCGCCGATCAGCCCGGCCAGGAACGCCGAGAAGTGGCTGGTGTCGAACACCGGGTTCGTGAAGCTGGCCACGGCCATCTTATCGAGCACGGGCTGCCGAGTCAGTTCGGCCCCGGCCACGAACACACTGGCCCCGCCGCCAAAGCCGTTGAATAGCGCCACCAGTTCCGGCATGCCGGTCATCTCCACCTTGACGGCGAGCGTGACGCCCACCGCCCCGCCAATCACCAATCCCACAATGATCAGCCAATAACTCATCACGTCTTGATGGACGAGCGTGGCGATCACGGCGATCAGCATGCCCGTCGCGCCGAGCAGATTGCCGCGGACGGCGGTGCGCGGATGGGTGAGGCCCTTCAGTCCCAGGATGAACAGGACGGCGGCGACCAGGTAGGCGAGTGCAATGAGCGTTGTCTTGTCCACGATTCTTGTCTCGTTGTTCGCGAGGTGAAAGCTTGTTGAGATTATGTGCAACGACCGATTGGCTCAAGCCCACGGCCACCGTCCCGTGGGATGTTGGGATCTTGGATCGCCGCGGCCGCAGGGCAGCGGGTCCCACCGGGCGGTGCCGGTGGGCTTGGTGACATCATGTGCAATTACCCCAAGTCCCGATCCCCGAATCCCCCTATTTCCTCCGAAACATCTCCAGCATGCGGTTGGTCACCAGGAAACCGCCCACCACGTTGATCGTCGCCAGGATCACGGCCAGCGTGCCGAGCAGGGCGACGAGCGTCTTGTCGCCATGGCCGGCGGCCAAGATCGCCCCAACCAGCGTGATGCCGGAAATGGCGTTGCTGCCCGACATCAGCGGCGTGTGCAGCGTGGGCGGAATCTTCGTGATGATCTCGAAGCCGACGAAGATCGCCAACACAAACACCGTGACCGCCGCCAGCAGCGGAAGCGCCGTCCCGTCGTTCGCGATCGCGCTCTGTTCAGCCACGTCGGCGGCTAGCAATAATAGATTGGATGACATGGGCCATGCTCCGAAGTGGTTTGATCGTTTTGCGTGTTGGGATCAAGCCCACGGGCAACGTCCCGTGGGGTATCCGGGAAATGCTGAACCATGAAGGATGAATTTAGAATGGGGCAACGAGTGCGGGCCATTTGTCATTCACCATTCGGTGCTCCGCCTTCCTTATTTTCCTGCTCACTCGCGGGCGACTCGATCCCCAGCGCCTCGCACACGCGCGGTTGGACCACTTGGCCGCCGCGGGTAATGAGTGTGTCGCGGGTGATCTCGTCCTCCAGGTTGAACTCCACCTGGCCGTCGTCGTCCAGCAGGTGCTGCAGGAATGTGGTGATGTTCTTCGCATACATCTGACTGGCGTGGAAGGGCACCTCGCTGGGCAGGTTCGCCGGCCCGAGGATCGTCACGCCGCCCTGCTCGACCGTCTCGCCCGGCCGGGTCAGCTCGCAGTTGCCACCGCGTTCGGCCGCCAGATCCACAATCACCGAGCCGCTGGGCATGCCAGCAATCATCTCGGCGGTGACCAGCGTGGGGGCCTTCTTGCCCGGCACGGCCGCCGTGGTGATCAGCAGATCGGTCTCGGCGAGCACCTTGGCCATCATTTCGCGCTGGCGGCGATAGAACTCCTCGTCCATGGCCTTGGCGTATCCGCCCTTGTCTTCCGCGTCGCCGGTACCCAAGTCCATTTCGACGAACTTACCGCCGAGGCTTTGCACTTGTTCCTTCACCGCCGCCCGCACGTCGTAAGCGGAGACCACCGCTCCGAGTTTGCGCGCGGTGGCGATGGCTTGCAGCCCGGCCACGCCGGCCCCGACGACGAATACCTTGGCCGGCGAGACGGTGCCCGCCGCGGTCATCATCATTGGACACATCTTCGGCAGGGCGGTCGCGCCGAGCAGCACGGCCCGATACCCGGCCACGGTGGCCATCGAGGAGAGGACGTCCATGCTCTGGGCGCGGGTAATGCGGGGCAGCAGTTCCAGGGCGAAGAGGACGGCCCCGCGCTCGGCCATCCGCCGGGCCGGCTCGGGGGTGCCCAGCGGGTCGGCCATGGCGATGACGATTTGCCCCTCGCGCAACTGGTCGATGGCGTCGGCCCCGGCGTCGGGGTTGGCCCCGGCCGCCCGCACTTGCAGGAGAATGTCGGCCTGCCGGATTTCCTCGGGCGAGGAGACCACCTGGGCCCCCTTGGCCGTATATTGTTCGTCGGGGTACCCGGCCGCCAGACCGGCTCCGGCCTCGATGCGGACTTCCAACCCGGCTTTGATCAGCGAGGGAACGACGGCCGGAACCAGGGCCACGCGGCGTTCGCCGGGAAACGTCTCTTTCGGGACGGCTACAATCATGGGCTAGCTGCTGGTGTAATGGGCGTTCGAGAGTAAGCCGGGGCAACCCGGGGGAAATGGCGAAGCGGAGTTGCAACCCGAGACGCGAGATTATTGCACACGGGCAGCCGGACGGAAACCCCCTCGCAAGGCGGGTTCGAGGGTGAGCGGGGTCGCTTCTCCGCCGAGGACGCAGCGGGGCAGTGCCCATCAGGAGCCCCCCAGGTACCGTTCAAGGTCCACCAGGGCCCACCGGGAAGCGTCCAGGGTGGGCGATGCCACCCCGCCACGCAATTCTCCCGGTTTCGCCGCCCCGGAGGCTTGCTAACCTCACCGCGAGGCGGTAGATTACGGGTTTGCCAAAATCCGCGATTTGCGCCCAGGTGGGTTGGTCGCCGATCGGGGCTCGCCGTTTGCCGTCAGATCCGTAGTCGAAATCGCCATGTTGAAAACAAAGACGTATCAGGCCAAACCGAACGAAATCCAGCCGAAGTGGCTGCTCGTCGACGCCACGGACAAAGTGCTCGGCCGGTTGGCCGGGGACATCGCCGTCCGGCTGATGGGCAAGCATCGCCCCACGTACTCGCCGCATGTCGACACGGGCGACTTCGTCATCGTCGTCAACGCCGAGAAGGTGGCCGTCACCGGCAAGAAGCGCGAGCAGAAGGTCTACACCTGGTACACCGGCCACCCCGGTCAGAAGAGCGAGACGCTTGGCCGCCGGCTCGATCGGCAACCGGAGCGCGTGCTCCACGACGCCGTTCGTCGGATGCTGCCAAAGAACAAGCTGGCATCGAAGATGCTCGCGAAACTGAAGATTTACACTGGCCCAAGTCACCCGCATCAGGCTCAGGAGCCGGAAGCGGTGGACCTGGGCGTGCGGAAATAGCTCAGACGACCGCACGTCGGACGGACCACCAAAAAATCAACCAACGCACAATCACCTGATCCGTGGCGCGCTTGCCGCGCTCGTCGCTAGAGGAACACGATATGGCCACTGCCACGCAAGTGCAAGAGTTTCTCGGAACCGGTCGTCGCAAGAGTTCCATTGCCCGCGTGCGGGTTCGCGCCGGCGATGGGAAGATCGTCATCAATGACCGATCACTGGAGGAGTTCTTCAGGAACCTTCAGCAGCGCAACGCGGCCATCGCTCCGCTGATCCACACGAATACCCGGGATCAGGTCGACGTGTGGATCAAGGTCAGCGGCGGCGGGATCACCGGCCAGGGCGACGCTTGCAAGTTGGGGATCGCCCGGGCGTTGAAGAAGATGAATCCCGAATTGGAAGACGCCCTCCGCGACGCCGATCAACTCACGCGTGACGGCCGGATGAAAGAGCGCAAGAAGTACGGTCTGCGGGGTGCCCGCCGCGGCACGCAGTTCTCGAAGCGCTAGAATCGGCGCTGGGTGCCAACGGATGGTGGGGTGTGCGCCGCGCCAGTAACCCGCGCGGGATGCGCTTCGCCTGCCAGCAGCGATGGTGGGCGGTGCCGGTGGGCTCATGCCCATTAGTCCGTCGTCCGGTTTCCGTCGGCTCCTCGGGGGCCTCGCCCTCCCAAAGCTCGATCGATCCCCTCACTCTTTGTCATGCCGCGCCGCAATCTGATCATCCTGTTGCTGGCGGTCTTCGTGGCGGTGCTTTGCCACGGCCGGGTGGCGACGAATCGCCACGGTCGGATCCTGCTCGACGCCTTGGCGGAGATCGAGCAGCGTTATGTCCGCCCCGTCTCGCCCGACCGGCTCTACGAAGGGGCCATGCGGGGCATGGTCGACCAGTTGGACGATCCCTACTCGCGGTTCATCAGCGCCGATGAACTGGTCCGTTTCAACGAAACGCTCAATATGGAGTTTGGCGGGGTGGGCATGGAGGTCTCCCAAGATCCGCAAACGCGCCAACTCCGCGTGGTTGCGCCCATCTACGGCACACCCGCCTATCAAGCCGGCATCCGCTCGGGCGATGTGATCCTCCGCATCGATGGCCGCGCTACTCAAGGACTTTCGCTCTCCGACGCCGTGGGGCTAATGCGCGGGCCGCCGGGTAGCTCCGTCAGCCTGCGCATCCGTCGCCCCAAGGCCGACGAGCCCATCGAGGTGTCGCTCCAGCGCGAACGGATCAAGGTGGATACCGTTCTGGGCGACACGCGTCGGCCGGACGGCAGTTGGGTCTTCTCGCTGACCGACGATCCCCAAATCGGCTACGTGCGGATCAGCGACTTCTCGCAGCGCACCGCCGACGATCTGCGCCAGGTGATCGAGCAACTCCTCGCGCAAGGCATGCGGGGATTGATCCTCGATTTGCGCAACGATCCGGGCGGACTGCTCGACGCGGCGGTCGACGTCTCAGACATGTTCATCAACAGTGGAACGATTGTTAGCGTGGAGCGGCGCAAAGAAACGCGCACGTTCACCGCCTCCCCCTCCGACACCCTGCCCGACTTCCCCATGGTCGTGCTCGTCAATCGCGACAGCGCCAGCGCCAGCGAGATCGTGGCCGCCTGCCTGAAGGATCATGGCCGGGCCAAAGTTGCCGGCGAGCGCAGTTATGGCAAAGGCACCGTGCAACAGGTGCTGAGCCTGGAAGGCGAACTGGGGGCGCTGAAGCTCACCACCGCCCGATACGTGCGTCCCAATGGCCGCAACATCGACCGGCACGTCGATTCCACCGACGATGACGACTGGGGAGTGCGCCCCAGCCCGGGCATGGATCTTCCGCTGGACGACGAAGAGTTCGCCAAGTATCGCGTCTGGCGTCTGCGGAGCGACATCCCCGAGGCTGACCAACCGGAAGACGACGATGACGAGTTGTCCGACTTCGTCGACCGGCAACGCCGTCGGGCCGTCGAGTGGCTCCGCGAGCGGATCGAGCAGTAACGTCGCGGCTCGGCCAATCGTTCGCGGTTCGTCTTGATCCGTGCGGCAGGCGTTGGCCCCCGCCCGGCGGCCGGGGAACTGTTGTTCTTCGAGGCGACGAAGCGCACCGGCATCGCCGCCCTCCTCGTCTCGCCCGCGTGCCTGCCCCCCCTCTCTTGGGTTCTCGTCTCCGTTCCGCGCCGCTCGTGTAACCGCCGGGGTGGCAGCGCATCAAACTATGTAGTGGCGAGGGAAACAACCACCCGCGAAACGGAGAAAAGGATATGCGAAAAAGACGAACCGGTCGCATCGGCGCGGCCACGCTGGCATTGCTCGGTCTGGCGGGCGCGGTGCTTTTTGCCGCCGCCATGCCGTCGAGTCAATCAGCTTCTTCAAGTGATTCCCAAACGAAACGCGATCGTTACCCGCAACAGAGAGGAGACACGGAAATGGCAACGGAAACCCAAGGACAAGTGCTGCATGCCAACGAAGGCAACTTCAAGCAAATCGTGTTGGAGTCGGACGTGCCCGTGTTGGTCGACTTCTATGCCGACTGGTGTGGCCCCTGCCGCATGTTGGCCCCGGCGTTGGAGGAGTTGGCGTCGGAGACGCCGAACGCCCGCGTGGTCAAGGTGAACGTGGACGACAGCCCCGGCCTGGCCCAGCATTACGGCATCAGCTCGATCCCCAGCATCAAGATCTTCCGCGACGGGCAGGTCGTCGGGCAACACGTTGGGTTGGCCAGCGCCGAACAGTTGAAGGGCATGCTGACCGAGTAGCAACGCCCGCGGAATACAATTTCGCTCCCCTTCGAGCAGCCACGGTGGCGGACGCACCCGCCGCCGTGGCTTTTTTATTCACACCGCTATTCCACCAGCGTGGCGCGCTCGTGGCGCTTCTGCTCGCGGAGTTCATCCTCGAAGGTCCACTGGCCGAGGATGATGGCGGCCAACTCGCGGCGGGCTGCTTCGTAGGCCGATGGATCGCCGTTCCACTCGAACCAGTGGGGCGTGAGCTGCATCACCTCGCGAAGGATCCAGCGTTCGCGATCGGCTGTGGCGGCCAGGGTCAGGTACTCGTAGTCCTCGATGCCGTCCCGAAGCGCTTTGAGGCGAATGCTCGGCGCGATGCCCTCGTAGCCCACGATCCGCGCCGGGTAGACCAGCACGCCCTCGCCGTTGTAGACCGCCCCGTGCGAACGTTTGGTGCGATCCAGCGTAAGCGGTTCCTTCCAGGGATCCTTCACGTAGCGCCAGTTCGACATCCCACCCCAGTAGAGTAAGCCGCTCATGCCGAAACGCCAGGAAGTCCAAGCCGGCACGCGATAGTTCAGCAATGGGTAGTCGATGTGCCACCAGGGCGTGCGCATCCGCTGACACAGGGCCGTGTAGGTCCAGATCTCCTCGCCCAGCTTCTGGCGGCGCACCGCCTCCTTTGGCCGAAACTGCGAGAAGAGCGGGCACCAGATGTCGACACAGCCGTGCAGGTCGCCGTAGCTTTCCTTGTCGGGATGGGTTTGCTCGGTCACCAGCACGCGCAGCCGCGTACCAATCCGCCGAATCGCCCGCCCCCAACTCTGAACGTAAACGTAGTCCTCCGCACTGTGGGGCTCGCGGCAAAGATAAATGTAGAAGACCACCCGCGGACGGTTGATTGCCGCGATGGCCCGATCCCAAGCAGCCAGCCAGGCGGCCAGGGTCCGCAGTTGCTCTTCGTCGTAGGGGTCGTCGATGACGGTGTCCGGATGGGGCGCCTCGAACGCATTGATGCGGTAGCGATCGATGAATTGGCGAAAGCGTTCGATCTGCTCCTGGGGAATCTCGAATGTGCCGTCCGGCCGCGCTACAGGCGCCAGGCTGCCGGCCGGCGGGACCGCGTTGATGCGATGCTCGCTGATCAACTCGGCGCATTGCCGCTCGATGACCGCCCAGCCCTCGGGCTCCTTGGCCAGCCCCTGCTTCGCCAGTCGGGCGTAGTAACCGCGCATCCTCCGGGCGGGCGAACCGAACGCCGTATGCCAAGTGGGCGTGGCCGGCAACTCGAAGTCCCAGACGTTCAGCACCACGGGCACCTCGACCGGGTCTTGCCCGTCGCCGGTCACCCGATATCGGCCACGATACTCGCCCGATGGCGTCCCCGGCGGCACGTACAAGTCGACCCAGAACCCGTGGGTTTCATTGGGAGGCAAATCGAAGGGCATCGCCCGATACTCGCCCCCGGTGAGCGGCTCGAGCGTTGACGGGTGACGCCAGGGGATCAGCGGATCGGGATACCAGCCGGGCTGGAAATCGTGATTGCGGTGCGTCGGCCGGGTCAGATGCATCTGGTGCTGGCGATAGAGCCGCATCCACCGTAGGTCAAGCTTGTGCCCGTCGGGTCCCACCAGCGCGGACGGCTCAACGCGGACGTTCTTCACCTCGCCATCGCAGCGCGCGAAAAGCTGGAAGCTTTCCCACTCGTTTCGCGCCGCGGAAAGGCGGACCTCGCCGCCCGGTTGGGCTGGTGCGTCGCGGGTCAGTTTGCGTGTCTCGACCAGTGACCACACGTCCCACGCGGCGGACGCCACGGAAGCCGGAATTGCCGTGCCCAAGCCGAGCAAAATCAGCAAAACCGTCAGAATCGGTACACGGATGGCGCGATGACATTGCATGCGCAAACATAGCATGACAACCGACCAGGGGCCGCGAGCCAGGAATATGCCGCGAGCAAGCCACGACCCCAGGCACGAACCCGGCCAGATCACCCTCGGGCGGCGCCGACAAGCGTTCGGTCGGCCTGCCAGCGATGATCAACGCGTCCTGCCACGCGGCTCACGGCAATGGCTCATGGCAGCAGGTCGCCGCGATCGCGTGCCGCGTCGATCAATGCCCGCGCATGTCGCCAAAGGGCCGGCGATCCCTCGCCGATCGGCTCGGTTCGCTCGAGCACGGGTCCCACGTGAACCTGGTGCTCGCGCCAAGCACGTCCCCCGGTATGGAAGTTGTGTAGCAGTGGTTGCAGTCGATCCACGGCGGCCGCGAATTTTGCCTCCGGCGTGGCCCGTTGCTCGAACTCGTCCCACAACCCCCGGAACCGTCGTGCCTGGTCGTCCGGCAGCATGCCGAAGATCCGCTCCGCCGCGCGGCGCTCGCGGTCGGCCTTATCGAGATTCGCCTCGGCGTCGTAGGCGTAGGTGTCGCCCGCGTCGATCTCGACCAGGTCGTGGATGATGACCATTTGCATCGCCCGCAACCGGTCGAAATCGGCGTCGGCGGCATGCTCGTCCAGCAGCAGCACCATCAGCGCGAGGTGCCAGGAATGTTCGGCATCGTTCTCCAGCCGCGATTGGTCGAGCAACCACGTGCGGCGCTTGACGTGTTTGAGCTTGTCGGCTTCGAGCAGGAAGGCCAACTGGCGTTGCAGTCGGTCGGGGCGTTCGTCGGAAGGAGCGTTGGACATCGGTTGGCCGGAAACACCTAATTCATCGACGGATCGGTCGGCTGGGTGCGGATGTTGAGCATCGCGGCCACGCGGCTGTCGCGGCGGCGGAGCAACTGCGACCAGACGTCCGGGTCGTCGTTGAAGACGAACTCCGGCGCGGCTGGGGCGGTGAACCATCCGCCCATCTCCATCTCCTTTTCCAACTGCCCCGGGCCCCAACCGGAATGACCGACGAACAGCTTCAGCGGTACGTCGTCGCAAAGCACGAGGCGATCGAGGTTCTCCTTCCGCGCGGCGAAGAAGATGTTGTCGGCCACGTCGATCTCGGCCAAACCACCCAGCCCGTGAATGGCCATGAGCGGGCCGGCGACCGGTCCGCCCAGATGCACGGGCTGCTCGTTTTCGCACGGTTCTTCGCCGACTTCGCTCCAGAGTTCGCGAACCGTTTTCGACGACGGCCGATTCACGACCAGCCCCAGCGCGCCCTGCTCGTTGTGCTGCACCATCAGCACCACGGTCCGAACGAAATTCGGATCGAGCAACTCTGGGGCGGCGATCAGAAACTTTCCTTCGAGCGATTCCATGAGAGTGCGTCTCCACCTCTCATTGAAACGCAATCGCCGCGATTTGGCAAGACGATCGGCCACGCAGTCAGGGGGATTTCAAAGTCGATTTCTTCCGTCATTCCCGAGAAGCTTGTGCCCGCGGAAGCGGGTAGCGGGAATCCAGTGATCCGTCCCAAGTCCCTGGATTCCCGCGCATGCGTGAATGACGAGTGGAGGCTCATTGCAAGCTGCAATCGACTTTGAAATCCTCCTGGCCACGCAATCCGTGCCTTTCCCGTGCCTGCACGGCAAAATGGCGGGGGAAAGGGAAAGGATGGCCAACCCGTATCTGCCGCTCGCCCCAAGGGCAAATCGCGCTCGCCTCGAAGGACAACTCACGGGCCGGCTTACCGCTTGCTTACCGCTTCCAGGGCTCCGTGAGTGGCTTGGCCAGCAGGCGCAGCGAATCGCGGAACAGCGGCAGAGGACCCCACTCGTCGTGGCCCTGGGGTGCCCGCACACTGGGATCAGCATGTCCCGTAACGCGCACGTCGACCGGCGCGGACTCGCCGGTCTGCGTGGCCTCGTCAGCCTGCGTGGCCCCATCAGTCGAAATGGCCACGGCCCGAACCGTGTTCGTGATTGGAATCGGGAGACCGCCGGAGCCGCGGCGAACATCGGAACGGCGAACGCCGGAAACCTTGGGCGAATGCGAGACCAGCTTAACAATGCCCTGAGGATGACGGAGCGTCACCCGCCGATCGGCCGGCCGATCGAAATCCGGCGGTGGCGGGATCGCGTCGTCCTTGCTGCTCGCCCTCCGGGCGGGCGGCGGTGTGAGAAGCTTCTCGAGCCACGCCTTGCGCGGCCCCTCATCCCGAGTGAGCGAATCGCGATTGACCGCGTCATGGGCAGGCGGTGTTGACGCCAGTGCCTCGGGCGAGAGTCGCTCGCGCGTGGTTAGCTTCAGCTCACTTCTGGACTCCCGGTTTGTCTTGGGCCGGTTCTCAGTCGCGTCGGGCGACGAATCGGCAATCGTCGGCGCCTTGGGATTGGGCTCGTTGAGACGGGACTCCTGGGGACGGCCAGCCAATTCGGCCAGCTTCGCCTCCAGTTGAGCGATTTGCGTCTCCGGAAAGACGCCTTCAGCCATGGCCACGATCTCCGCCTCCTCGCGTGGAGTCAGCCGGCCATCGGCCAGGGCCGCACCCGTTGCGCGATAGATCCGCTGCTTGGTCACGGCCGTCAAACGGGGACTACCGGATTGCGCCATCAGCGTCGAAGCAAAAAAACCCGCCAGGGCGAGCCAGACGAGAATGAACCATTGAACGATCTTCATGAGATTACCTTCACGATCATTGAGTCGTTGTTGATACTCGGGCCTCGACCCGGCCCTTGCCCCATGACCGGGGGATGGGCGAATCGGACGTCCTCCGCGATAATGTTGGCAACACGCGGCGGTTTCCCCGCGGCGAGTCGCCAGGCACTCGGGCGGGCAACAACCGTCCATCCCGCCGAGCGGTCGCCCCCGATTCAGTAGTTGCATCGGAACCGGCAGAATCGGAACTTGACGCACAGGCGGCATAATCGTCACAAGCAGACCAACGGCGGCCCGACAACCCGAACAACCCCGATAACCGAAGCCACTTGCCCATCTTCACACACGGGCGATTAGTTGCCCGTGGTCCTTGGGCGGTACGGGCCACTGAATCCAGCCTGGAACGCTGAACCCTGTTTTCTGGACCTCCCCGCGCTGACTCCCGCCGCCGCTTCTGGCCAACCGTGCCTGTCTCGCCACGCAAACCGGCTGCAATGCTCGAATGATCTCCTTCCTGATTTCCGCCGTCGCCATTTCGCTGTCAGGCGTGCTTGCGCCCGGCCCGATGACCGCCGCCACCCTGGCCGCCGGTGCCCGGCATCGGCATGCTGGCGCCCTGATTGCCCTCGGCCACGCGCTGGTGGAGGTGCCGCTGATCTTCCTGTTGGTGCTGGGCGTCGCCCGCTTCCTCGATTCGACCGGCGTGAGGGCCGGCATCGGTCTGGCCGGCGGGCTGATGCTCATCTGGATGGGCGGGCAGTTGCTCGTCGACCTGCGCAAACCGGCGGCCGAACTCACCCCGCCCGTGCAGCGGCATCCGCTGGTGATCGGCGTCGTGCTCACCGCCGCCAACCCGTACTTCTTGCTCTGGTGGGCTACCGTGGGTCTGGCACTAGCGAGTCAGGCGGTGGGCTACGGCGTCGCCGCGCTGATCACGTTCGCCGTCGTCCATTGGCTGTGCGACCTGGTATGGCTGGAAGTGCTCTCGCAGGCCGGGTATCGGGGCTCGCGGTTCTTCGGCCCCAAAGCCCAAGTGGTGGTGGCGGGCGTCTGCGGCGTGGTCCTGCTGGGGTTCGGCGTGAAGTTCCTCTACGACGCCGCCACCGCGCTCCACCTCGGCTGATCACGCTCGGGCTACCACGCTCCTCAGTGCCGACGACCGCGCGAAGCTGAACAAGCCGGAACGCCTGAAGGCCTTCGAGGATCTGGACTTGGAAATGTCCAGTGGCGGCGAGGCCGGATGCGGGGCCCCGACCCCCTGAGGAGGATTGCAATGAGGATTCCAGCTGGCGTTGAGCCCCCACACGTTTATTCCCGCGCACGCGGGAATCCAGGGAGTTGGGGCGGGCACTGGATTCCCGATACCCGCTTTCGCGGACACAAGCTTCTGGGGAATGACGGAAGAAATCGACTTCGCAATCCTCCTGCCGGCCCCCTCGCCAATCGCGGCCCGGGCGGCTATAATGCCCGGTTGTGTAGCACTTCAGCCGTCTGAAGCATGTCATTCCCCCCACGCGGGAATCCAGTGGGCTGTGTCAATCGCCTGAGTTTCCGCCTAGACGGGAATCCCCGGATTTCACCGCCCGCTCCAGACGGCCAAGGTGTTACCGAATTGGCTGGTCGGACCACCACGGGCAGCGGCTATCATGCCCGCTTGGCTTGGTCGAATACCGGCTCCGCGCCCGGCAGCCCGCCCCCGGCGGACAGCGGCGCGGACGAGAACGATGTCCCCGTAGCTCAATTGGATAGAGCGTCGGCCTCCGGAGCCGAAGGTTAGAGGTTCGAATCCTCTCGGGGATACTAGACTTACGACGATTCGCCGACCGCTTGATACAGAATTTGATACAGAATCGCTCGCGAGTTTCGGGAAAATGGGGCCCCGGATGTGCCAGCATCCGAGGCCCCCAGAGGCAAACCTTTCGGCTTGCTGCATGGTTTCTCAATCAACCTTGTAGCCGGAGGGTTTGTCATGGCACGAAGACCAAAGCCGTGGTTCTGGAAGGCACGCGGTGCCTGGTATGTCACCATCGGGGGAGAGCGGCACCCCCTTGGGGAAGACAAGAGCGAGGCTTACGACCGCTTCTACGCGCTGATGCGTCAGCCGCAGCAATGTAAGGTGCGGACCGACTCGCTGGCGGCAATCGTCGACGCCTTTCTCGAGTGGGTTTCTCAGAACCGCTCGCCCGAGACCTACGAGTGGTATCGCTACCGCTTGCAGCGGTTCATCGAGCACCACCCGGACCTTCGGGCCGCCGACTTGCGGCCGCACCACGTTGAGACCTGGGTGGCCGGTTATCAGATCGGCGTCAATTCGCGGCGGAACTACCTCCGTAGCGTCAAGCGTTGCCTGAAGTGGGCGACCAGCCAGGGCTACCTCGACCGCAGCCCCATCGCCAATCTCGAACTGCCCTCGCAGCAGCGACGCGAAGTGCTCTTCAATCAGGAGGAGTATGAGACGCTCCTGAAATACTCGCGAAATGCCGCGCTCGCCGACCTGCTGACCGTCACCTGGGAGACAGGCTGCCGACCGCAGGAGTCGCTGCAGGTGGGGGCTCGACACGTCGACCTGGAGAACCAGCGATGGGTCTTCAGCCGAACGGAATCTAAGATGAAGCGAATAGTCCGGGTCGTCTACCTTACGGACACGGCCCTGGCGATTACCCGGCGCCGGATGCTCGCTCACCCGGAGGGTCCTTTGTTTCGCAACTCCAGCGGGAAGCCGTGGACCACGGACGCCGTGAACTGTGCGTTCACTGCCATCCAGACGCGGATGGGCAAGGACGAAATGAAACG